>Ga0105163_1000230_pt1 | contig 34982 bp, 30 predicted proteins | sample JNZ110809AmetaG_FD_81531 | JGI IMG/M metagenome (GOLD analysis project Ga0105163, IMG submission 81531) | Hot spring microbial communities from Jinze hot spring, China to study Microbial Dark Matter (Phase II) - JNZ 110809A | ecosystem: Environmental > Aquatic > Thermal springs > Hot (42-90C) >... | reverse complement strand
CTATACCTAGCCCGACCAGCAACACCAAACATGTTAAAGAAAGAATCTTATATTAAGGGACTCGAACCCAAAAGATGGTGGGCCGGGCCGGACTTGAACCGGCGACCTCAGCCTTTCTCAGTAATTTTGCTCGTAAGGGCTGCTTTAGGTTCCGTTTGGAATGTCCTAACCACACTAGACTACCGGCCCATCACTAATTTTAATTGTCATGTTTCTTTAATTTTTCTCTTTTTATATGGATGGTTTTAATATTTGCGCTTAGATGCGTTATGTATTATGTCTTTTGTTGAGGTCTTCCCAAGTATATGGTGGATGGAGAAATCTTCTATGAATGCTTGTCTCCCATGGTTTACTTATATCTAATTCCAAATTGCAGAGTACTGCGAGATCGCTCCCTTCAATAAGCCTGTCAATATCGTTTGGTCAGCTCCTTTGCTCATGTCCATTATTATGTCGCTTATTGTTCCCAGAAGCTTATTACTTTCCTCATAAATATAGTGTCTCATGCTCTCCTTGGGAAAAATTGAATAATGCTAAATTATTGATTAAAATATTAAATTGTTCCCCTCCATCATCATAGTAATCCACAAAAACTATAATTTCCTCACGTCCCCTCTAAGCATTCTTAGACCCCTATGCTTGAGGATAGTATCCTTTGGGCATTTTTAGTTTTAAATGTGCCCATATTTATGTGAAGCAGAACACAAAATAATTGTTGTTAGAAATGGAAATTTATTCTACTTTAATCTCGTAATCTCTTTTTCTAGGAAGTGTTATTTCCAATATTCCCTTTTTAAACTTAACCTTTGCTTTACTTATCTCTACTGGAACGGGAAGCGGAACCCTGCAGCAGAAACATGTAAATTCCCCTTTTCTATGCTTAACACCTAAATCCTCAAAGTTTATTTTAACTCTCATGTTTGCAGTGATCTCTATGAGATCGTCCCTTATGCTGCTTATTCTAATACTCTCTGGATCAGCTTTAGGTAGATCGGCTGTCACAATTACTTCATCGAGGCTTACATAAACGTCGCATAGTGGCTCAAGTGATTGTGAACTAGCATCCCAGCTTGGTCTCTCCATAAATCTCTCAATCATCTCATCTGTTAGAGTCTCAATTTCATCAATGTATTCACGCACAATATCAAATATTGATCTTCTCCTGTGGCTCATTCCCTCCGCCTCCAATTAATTTCACCTAATGTAGAAGCCCGGAACATCATATTCATGGGACTTCTTCATTTTTGTGAGTTCCGTTTGGGTCCTCCGCATCATATCCCTCATAGCTAGGCGTACTTCCTCACCCTTCTCTATCAGCTCAGATACATCAATATTCATATTCATTATTCTATTGAGCGCTTTTATTATAACTGAAGAGGCTTCTGGATCTGGATAATTATAAAATGTCTCGGCTAATAATGTTATTACTGGTATATTCTTTTCAGCACAATATTTTAGGATTAATGCTTGCGGACCCACAAGGAAACCTCTCTCTATTATCTCAACTTCGTTTTCCGTAAGAATCTTAAGCATTTCATTATTTGATGCCGCTCCAAAAATCCTTATTCTCTCAAGCTCGTGGCGATTTGGGACAGGCAGCCCGCCTAGAGAGAATACTCTTCCAACCTTTTTTCCCTCCATCCAATCAACAATACCTTTTATTATCGGATGAAGAGCATCCGAAGGAATAGCAATATCAGAGATTAACACTAGAAATCTATCATTTCCAAAAAACCTGATTACTGATTTTGGCAGCCCATTCTCAAGTATGATTATTGGCGAAAGCAAATCTGTTTCCACATAAGCCACTTCTGTAAGATTTAACTTAGAAATTATATGTGCGGCTGCGATAACCCCGACTAGACCAACGTCTGGAAGCCCGCAAACAATGTTAGCACCTTCTGGTATGTCTTTATGCTCAACAATTTTGAGCAACTCAATAGACAATTTTCCACCTCATTAAACAAGAATATAATAAAAATATTATTAAGGTTTCTTCAATATTCCCTAAACATTTGACTAATGGAATTTAGTACCCTTTAGGGGGATGAAGTAATAGTTTTTAATTAATTAAAAATCATCATTTTATTCCCAGAGTAGCTCGATGTCTCTCCATCTCCTTTAGTTTAATTGAAACCTTATCGAAGAGTATCTCGTATATTTTCAGAGCTTCTTCTAAAGCTCTTTCTATACTTATTCTTCCCATTTCGACATCAGCCATTAATTGCTCGACGTAACGTCTTGTATCTGGTGTAACAAGTCTTTCATCAACATCTTTAAGGAGGTTTATTAATGTCTCGCCCAAACTACTTATATAGAATGTCTTCCTTCTCTTCTCAGCGTAACCCCTATCAACAATTATTTGGGGATAATCGGCTCTAGTCGCATCCGTTCCAATCGAATGTTTCTCTAAAAGCTTAAGTAACTCTGACTCCGTAAGTCGTGGAGGAGGCTTTGTTTCACGTTCTTCAAGGTTAACTTTAATTACTGGTAGTTTTTCACCAGCACTCAAGTTAGGTATATATGTGAGGTCTTTAGGCTTAAAATATGGGAATATCTGATAAAATCCCTCGTCTAAAAAGTATCTGCCAGTTGAATTCATTTGCACATCATTTAACTTAACATTAATCTTCCATCTTCTTAATAGCGCATCCCTTCCAATCGTGTTTGCTAAATATCGTCTACTAATGTACTCCCAAATTTCTCCCTTAACATCTAAAGCTGGGTAATATGCTGCGGGATAGATAGGTGGGTGCGCGCCATCATTCTTTCTACCATCTCTGGGATTAAAGGAGAACACATTAATATATCTGCCTAGCGGCGTAGAAGATAACATGTTAAGTATTGATTTATGATCAACGCTTAGCCACATATTTGTCTCAGTTCTAGGATAGCTTATGTAACCATCACCATAGAGCGTTTCAGCTAAAGCCATGATCTTTGTCGCGCTTAAACCCATAATCTTAGAAAGCTCCTGTAGCATAGTATCGGTATCTGTGGGAAGAGGCTTATGCTCAGTCTCATCCTTGACTTGGAAATCGATGAGGATGGCATATTTAGCGTTTTTAGCCGCGGCGTAATTCCGCTGCGCCTCACTTAAATTCTTAATGGGGTTAGAGGAAACCTTAATTTTAGCGCCATGAACGTTGAGTATCGCGGATATAACGTAATATTTCTCAGGCTTAAAATTCCTAATTTCCATCTCCCTTTGATAGATAAACCAGAGTGTAGGCATCTGACAATTATGTACTACAATATTCGAGACCAAATAGGTATTATCACTTGTTTCAAGATTATAAACTAAGCCAGAATATGTTATTTTTCTGACATTTATTATTGGCGTCAATATATATCCATCTAAAACATGAAATCTTGCATTTTTCAGGCGGGGGTTTATTCGCATAATATAAGTAACCCTGTTATTTTCCCCATTGTCATGTCTAGCATATATGTGGAGGAAGCAGCCAAGTCTGGCGTAAAGTAATTGGAGTTGCATTGCTAAAACCTTTGATTTAGTAGTCATGTAAATATTGAAGTTTTCTTTATGATTGTGCTTTGCCCTATTTTCACTTCCTGCTTTATATCCCTCGAGAAAAGCCCTAATTATACCTAGGTCCTTGTGTAAGAGAATGAATTCTGGGATGCGTTTATTTTCCGCTTTATCTCCACACCATGCAGTGAGAGCTTTAGAAAGCATCTCAGAATATATAAGTACATCTATTATTGGATCCTTATGTCTCTGTATATTGAACGATGAAACTTTCAGCATCCTTATTACTTTTATTAACCGGCTTAAAGATCTCTCTATATTCGCGTTAATTCTTACTCGTATATAATTACTTGAGGAGTATCCACCAGCAATATATGCACCTAACAGCCATGCTATATCCCTATTTAGGTGAAGAACCGTTTTATTCTCTTCATTCGTAAACTTCTCTAATGAAATTTCTTTAACTTCAATTGTGCCTTTAACACGCGGTATGAAGAGATAGCTGTCTTCAGACGTTATAAATTCAGCGCTTTTCCAGGTAAGATCGGGAATACAATTCCCTCTAAGCGGCCGGTTTGAAATTGATGCAATAAGTACTGGATGTTCTGGTGTTAATTCTATTGGGAGTAAACCTAAACCCTTAATTCTAATTAGCTGCCCAGAGTACTCCCGCACAAACTTCTTAATCACCCTGTTGTCACTAAAGATAAAACCTATACATCTGTCTCCAACGTTTATTTCGAGTATTGGTTTATAATCTCCTGGTATTATTGTGTCGCCTTTAACACATGATCCCCATGAGATTACGTTATCGCTTGTATTTAGGCTTCTTGAAAGCGTTAAAAGTCTTGTATACGCTGCGCCTGTAATTAAGTCAAATTTGTGGCGGAATAAGGCTTTCCAAACCCAATTCCATTTCAAATCAAGCTCAAAGTTTTCCCAGGCTTGCCTAAGCTCGTTTGGCGTAGCCGCGTTAAATCTCATTCGAGCATACATTGGTATTTTTCCTAGAACTCTTTCAGCCACTAAAAGTGCTTCATATGCTATTAATTCTCCCTCTGGATCATTATCAGTTGCTAAAATCAACATTTCAGATCTCTTGAGAGCATTGGCTAAATCCCTATAAGCTTCAGAATCTCTAACAATCCATTCGATTGGAGCCTTAAAGAGGTCACGTGGGTTAACACTTCTCCATTTAGAGTAGCGCTCAGGAAAATCTAGCTCGAGAATATGCCCCCTTAATGCTATGACTGACGGTGAGGGCTTTATGGCTGACCGAATTGTCCTTGCAACCGATGCCTTCTCTGCAATCACTAGCATGATATTTTACACCAATAAAGAAATTATCCTTAAAGTACACCTTAAAAATGGTTCTATTATGCTAATTTACTTAGCATTAAACAGGAATATGGTGTTTGCTGCTTATTACCTTGAAAGAGGCTCCGCCACCATAAGCATTAAGTCCTCTTAAATTTCTCCCATAACCTGAATATTTCATCCGTTACGTACACATCGTTGAGAACCTCTATTAAGGAAGAATCCCTCATAACCTCAACAAGATGTCCCGCATAATCTTTAACTCTTCCAATAACTGCTGCTCCAATACCGAGATTTTGCAGTACATTTAATGCTTTATCCATTTTGTCTGATGGTACCGTCGCGATTAAGGCACCTGAGCTTATAAGTCTCAGCACGTCTATTCCGAGGTTTTCCGCGATTAATTTGGTTTCATCAGCAATCGGTACATTATCAGTCCATAATTCGATGGTTTTATGTGATGCATAGGCAAGTTCCGATACTCCCCCTAGTATACCCCCCTCCGTTGGATCATGCATTGCCGTTACTAAACCCATTTCCGCTAAGGCAAGCGCCTCTCTTGCAACACTAATATTCGTCAGAAATTTGGCGCCTTTCTCAATCTTTTCATCCTTAACACCCATGTTCTTCAGTACGCTGGCGAAATCTGTGCATAATATTGCTGTTCCCTCAATGGCTGCGGTCTTAGTCATGATTAGGTAATCACCTGCCTTAGCCCCTGAAGTAGTTACAATCTTATCCTTTTTAGCAATACCTATAGCTGTTGTACCAACTAGGGGTCTATCGATACCGGATGTCCTCTCAGTATGTCCGCCAACAACCATTATCCCAAGCTCTTTTGCGGCTTCATCTATTTGAACCATAATTTTGTTAAGGAAATCTTCTGGTGATGATTCTGGAAGAAATAGCGACATTAGGAACCATCTTGGCTTAACCCCCCTCACAGCTATATCATTGGCGACTATGTGGACAGATAGCCATCCTAGAAATTCGCTTGCACCACTTATGGCATCATTATGAACCACAAGAATTCTTTCATCCCCAAGATCAATAAGCGCAGCATCTTCACCAACTGAGGGACCTACAAGAACATTAGGATCCCTAACTCCAATTCTCGTGTAAATTAATTTCTCCATAACCTTAGGCGGGATCTTTCCAGCCATAACTCCACCAAATCCCTGAATTAATCCTTATAGAGGATAAGATTTCCCAAAAATTAAAATGTTAAGCTTATAACAACAAAAATAAATAAGATTGTAAGAGAACGCAGGTTCCGTAAAGCATTCTCTTACCAATGATTATACCTTATAATCTCTTCTAAGGGTTTTCTGTCAGTTACAGGTTCCTTCTTCTCTGCTGGATAGCCTAAGGTCACCATTGCCACAATTCTAGAGTCCTCAGGAAGACCCAAAACCTTCTTAAGGTCTTCCTCCTCGTGGAAGACTCCCACCCAGCATGTTCCCAAACCCATCTCCCAGGCAGCTAAAACGAGGTTCTGTAAAGCTATGGAAACATCGATTTTCCAGAAGTCTGTTCCAGGGAAACTTTCTTTCGGCAGAGCGCAGCCAACAATTATAACTGGAGCTGTAAGTAGCGGGCTTCTCGGAGGTCCTCTGGGGGGCATGCGCAATCGGGTTGGAGGTAGTCCTCTTGGAGAAGGCCTAAATTTCTCCTTAACATTTATTATTTTCTCCTTAACCTTTGGATCCGTTACAATAATGAAGCGCCATGGCTGTCTATTACCTGCTGAGGGTGCCAATCTAGCTGCTTCGAGAACCCTACGGAGTTTATCCTCCTCAACTGGCCTGTCTTCATAAACACGTATACTTCTCCTAGTTCTTATAGCTTCAAAAACATCCATTTGACCACCGAATAGATTAGGAGTTACATAAAAATATAAGGTTTAGGTAAAACATCGTGAATTCTCATGGTCATCTACGAACAGTATGTATTTAGGCTGAATAAACCATTACTCTTTTTCCTCGATCTTAAACCCTATTTTCTCTTTCTCAGTATATTCCAGAGATAGACGCCTAACAAAGGAGGCTGTTTGCCATATACTCTCCCTTTTCCATGGTGAAATTGCTCTTGAAGACAATTTTATTACATAGATGTCTCCGCGCTTCTCTGCGAATAATTTGTTCTCAGTATTTGCATGAATGGGGTCATAAGTGTAGGAGAATAAGAGGCGTAAGGTTTGAGGTTCCGTTATATCCCCCTCAACCCTAATATTGTTAACCTTCTCTTCGAAACTCGCTGGACCACTTAAATCTCTCATCCTCCTCTCCATGAAAGGGAAGAAGTCTTTGAGCTCATTATAAGTGATCTTCACTGGTATCTCTATAACCCATGAGTCTCCTTCACCTTTTTCATAGGATAAAGTGAACCTGCGTAGTAATGATGGTGTTATTTTAAGAGGCGCCCTCAATGCTGGTATAAGCGATCCAAAAACTGATGATATTATGGAGAATGCGATGGCGAAAATAGCCCAGAAAGCTTCAGCCTTATATTTCATAATTAGGGTTTGCTGGGCAAGAACAAAGAGCATGTAATAGTTTATTAAACTAAGGATGTATCCTAAACCGCCTGCGATTATGGCTATTATAAGTGCTTCGCAAATGAAAACTGCTGAAATCTGAGATGGATTAAAGCCTATTGTTGAGAGTGTCACTATTTCATGTCTCCGCTCATAAACGGAGTTAAGTAGCATTACCCCAATATTTAGGGAGATTAGTGTTAGAAGCATTAGATTTTCATTAAATCCGTAGCTTACTGTGTGATAGCCAACATATAAATGCATTATTTCATTATTAATTGAGACAAACGTCTCAATCATGGGGAATAGAAGTGTAATCTTTTTAGCCATAGAAATGGAATCATCTGACCTTGCTGTCTTAATTACAACTCTTGTTATGGCGGTGTATGGTAGCTGGAGTGCTGTCGTGTCAAGCATTATTACGACATCTTTTGGATAAACATATACTGGAATAGAGGAGGCTCCACCTTGGACAGGTTGAATTCGGACCATTTGTGGTAGAATGGGCTCACCATTTAAATCCGTTATCTCAGCTAGTCTAGCGCTCTCAAATATGCCGACTACAGTAAAGTTTCTTCCAGAGAAGACTATTGTGTCATTAACTTTAATCTGTAAGGCATTTTTTGCCTCCTGACTAATCAAGATTCCATTAAAATCATTATCCGCCAGAAACCTCCCCATATCCTCCCCACCAACAATCCCATCTATCCCAGTAACACTGGACTCTAAGCTCGGCTTTATTCCCAAAACTCCAAAAATAGTATATTCTCTTTCTTTTGAAGGAGTGAATAGTTTGTCCAGTGGTGTAGGTGACATACCAGCTTGCGGAAGATTCTTTACCAATGGAACCACTAAGGAGGAGCCATAATATCCGTTAAGCCACTCAATTACCCTTTCATCGAGAGCACCATATGGATACATGGGACCACTTGGTGGCTGGGAGACAAGAATCCCCTCAGATGGTGGCGTCCCACGTACCTTCTCAATTACAAAGCCTTCCTCGTAGGAAAATGATGTCAGATTAATGAAGGAGAGAACAGATATTAAAATCATAGACATGATTAAGATTGACCTAAGTTTCCTTCTCTTCAAGTTTTCAGCGGCTAATGCAAAAGACGCTACAATAGCGCTTCTTACAGAAATCGCTCTCCTATCGCTTTTCTCACCATACGTGTAAGGTGCATTAATTAGTATAAAGCCGAAAATAAATGACGCTATTAAAAGTAATGGAAGGAAAAGAGGTTCAAGGATTGTTCCCACTAAAGGATTATGCTCTTTGCTTTGTATAAGCATGTATCCCGGATACGTATAATAAAGGGCTGTAACTATGAGAGTGTAAATAAATAGGCCTATGAGGGCCCTCTTACGTTTATCCCTGTATAAGAAAGCACCTAGAATCGATGAGATCACACCACTAAATGGTGTTAAAACAAATAGTGAGGCAACAGAATTCTGAAACATGCTTATGAGAGATCTCTCAACATCCCTAAGAGTCACATAAGATTCGTAGAGGTAAGCTTGAGCACCTATGTAGTCTCCTCTCTGCAGGAGAGTTTTAGCATTTTCCAATAAACCTTCACTAATAGATATTTTGAACTTCTCATAAGCTGCTAATACACCAACTATTTCCGCCATCTCTTTATTCCTTTCTAAGATTCCAGGAATTGTCTCATAGGCGTCTAGGTACAATCTTTTTTCTTTCAGGTTTAACGTTATTTGTTCACCCTGCTCAAGGAGTAAATAACTATCATTAGATGGAAGTATGAAGCTGAATCTTCCTCTAACATCCCGTTCTTCTTCCCATATAAAAATCCTAATTCTAACTCCTAAGCCGGCCGGAGCGAAAATTACTCTGGTTCTATTATGCCAAGATCCATAAAATCTTGTTATGGCACCAACGGTTCTCAGGAGATTCCTTTCATCAATCAATGTACATAGGAAGCCTTCTTCATTTGGATATATGAGTGGCACATCAACCAAAATTATTGTGGCTCCTGGGAGAAGTGAAAAAGTAAGGCGGCATTCTAATAAATCGCGAGTAGATGCAACTATACATGATGGAACATAATCGATTCCAGGTGTTGTTTCATTATCATAGTAAGCTAAAAAGATAACCGTTTCACGAGAAAAAGCTGGTAGATCGCGGCTTATATAAGTCTCGAATAAACCTGAAGCATTTGTCTCCGCGAAGAACGTTACATCTATATCAAGATCATATTTAACGAATTCCCGAAAAGATCCCTCAACCCTCCTATAATCAACCGCCCAATTTATTACACCAATTTTAACTCTCTCTAATGGTTTCCCAGCAATATAATCAACGACGAAACCATACACGTGGATCTGATTATTATCTTCGGCATGGAGAACATTTACCTGAAATATTAACGAGAGTAATAAGTAGAGTAATAGGGGAAACATTATCCCTAACGCTGAATTCAGCTTCACTTTTGTATTTTCTCTCTTTTTTGGAATCATTATTGATATCAATTTTGATAAACCTATAAAAAGATTTTCTAAAATTCTCCTGTAAAATGAAGATTAGTAGACATCAAAGTTAATTTTAATCCTTAAGTTTTTAAATAATTGACGATCAGTGATTGAAGTGTGGTGAACACATATATGGGATTGATGAGAACACACTTGTATGAATATCACAAAAAATATGCTTTTCTTACAGAATTTGCTAATTTCGAGATGCCGCTATGGTATGAAGGGATAGTTCCGGAGCATTTAGCTGTAAGGGAGAGCGCTGGAATCTTTGATGTAACTCATATGGGTCGCTATATAGTTTCCAAAGAGGATTCAAGGGTTTTCTTAGATAATATCTCTACAAGGGATGTTGAATCAATTAAAGTTGGGCAAGGAAAGTACTCAATTATATGTAATGAGAGTGGTGGGATAATAGATGATATCATGATTTTCCGCTTAGAGGAAAATGTTTTTCTGATTGTTTGCAACGCAGTTAATCGAGTGAAGGACTACAATTGGATGAAGGCCCATTCGCATGGTTTTTCTTTGAAGATTAAGGACTTATCAAATAATATTGCCATGTTTGCAGTTCAAGGTCCAAAAGCAATTGAAATCCTGCAGCAAATTGTAGATTTAGATCTTAGCAGTCTACGTTATGGTTACGGGACCTGGACAAGGATAAAAGATATTGACGTCTTCATTAGTAGGACCGGGTATACTGGTGAGGATGGGTTTGAATTATTTCTGTGGAATACACCGCTAGAAGAGTATGGGAAAGCATACAATTTATGGAGTACAATTCTTAACACTGGAAAGGAATATGGTATAAAACCATGTGGTCTAGGGGCGCGGGACGCTTTAAGGATCGAAGCTGGCTTCTGTCTATATGGAAATGATATAAATGAGACAGTGACGCCTCTTGAGGCTAGGTTGGATTTCGCAGTAAACCTTCAGAAAGATAGGTTCATTGGTAAAGAAGCGCTTTTGAGACAGGTTGCTGAGGGAATCAAGCGTCTTAGGGTTGGAATACGTTTACTAGAACGTGGGATACCTAGATCTGGATGCAAAATACTTTTTGATAAAGAAATCATTGGTGAAGTAACAAGTGGGACGTTTTCACCTTTACTCAAATGCGGTATAGGTATGGGTTATGTTCTAACAGAGTACGCGAAGCCGAAAACACCCGTTAATGTTCAAATCCGGGACAAATGCTTTGAGGCGGAAATAGTGGATATGCCATTTTATGATACCGCGAGATATGGAAGGAAAAGACAGAAATAATATTAGGCAATCCCTAGAATAAACATTAATTGTATGCCCAAAACTTATAGAGACGCGGAGGGTGATGCTATGTCTCATGAGCAAGTTGCAGAAAAATCGATTAAGATTAATGGGTATGAAATTCGCAGAGATAGATTTTATAGCAGAGAGCATGAGTGGGCTTTAATTGAAGAGAATGGAAATGTCAGAGTGGGTATAACTGATTATGCCCAAAAAAGTTTACATGATATAGTTTATGTTGAGATGCCTAGCGTCGGCTCAAAGGTAAACCAAATGAATCCGATTGGAACTGTAGAATCTATAAAGTCTGTTTCAGAAATATATTCTCCAGTTTCCGGGGAGGTGATAAATGTTAACAATAGACTCTCTGACTCCCCAGAGCTCCTTAATACATCACCTTATGATGATGGATGGATAGTCGTGATAAAGCCTTCGGCCCTGGATGATGAAATAAAAAACTTGATGAAGCCGGAAGAGTATGCGGATTATATTAGGAAATTAATTAGAGAAAAGAAATAGAGCACAGGTATTTTTATTTCTGGCTTAATTTTTTCTTATACATTCTCCAGCTTAAACACAGGTATTTGGGATGAGAAGCCTTAACCTCATCAACTAAACCGACAGAAGTATTATATGGTGCCCCTAAAACTTTCTCTGGGTTTTCATATGCCTCCTTGGATATTGAAGCCATTACCTCGGCAAATTTGTCAATCTCCTCTAGGGATGCGGATTCGGTTGGCTCAATCATTAGGGCTTCTTCAACAATTGGTGGGAAATACATTGTTGGTGCATGAAAACCATAGTCAAGTATTCTTTTTGCAACATTTTTCGCCGAGACTTCAGTCTCACTCTTTAATTTAGAGCAACTGAGGACAAATTCATGTTTCCTAAATCTGTTCCTGCCATAAGGGATTTCAAATCCTCTGATATTTGCAAGTTTGCTCGCCAGATAATTAGCGTTTAACACCGATATTTCAGCCACCTTTTCAAGACCCTCAGCGCCCATTGATAGAATATAAGCAAAAGCCCTTATAATGACATCAAATTTAAAGTAAAAGCCGCTAATCATGCCAATAGAATGTGGAACATTATACTCTAAATAATACTTTTCCCCATCATATTCGACTAAGGGTATTGGTAGAAAGTCTCTAAGATGCTTTTTCACACCAATAGGTCCGGCTCCAGGTCCGCCGCCGCCGTGTGGTGTTGCAAATGTTTTATGTAGATTGAGGTGTACAATGTCAAAGCCCATGTCTCCGGGTCTAGCTTTCCCTAGAATAGCATTTATATTTGCTCCGTCATAGTATAGCAATCCCCCATTTTCATGAATTATTTCAGCAATTTCACGTATATTCCTCTCAAATATGCCTAGAGTATTCGGATTGGTTAACATTAATCCAGCCGTCCTTGAGGAGACAACGCTTTTTAAAGCATCTATATCCACGCATCCATCTTCGTTTGTGGGTATAGTGATGACATTAAATCCAGCCATCGCGGCGCTGGCAGGGTTGGTTCCATGAGCTGAATCTGGTACTATAATGTCTGTTCTTTGCTCAAGTTCACCGTTAAGCTTATGATATGCCCTAATTATCAGGGCCCCAGCAAATTCTCCATGAGCGCCAGCAGCAGGCTGTAAAGAGAATTTATCCATGCCAGTAATTTCAGCTAACCACTCAGCCAATTTATAGGCAATCTCAAGCATACCTTGAATTGTCTCTTCAGGCTGGTACGGATGTATCCAGCGAACTCTATCTGAGGATGCAAGCGAATCGTTGATTTTTGGATTATACTTCATTGTACAACTACCTAGGGGATATAAGCCATTATCTACTCCAAAATTCATTTGTGAAAGCCTTATAAAGTGTCTGACAACCTCAACCTCTGATAGTTCAGGCAGATCAGGATAATTCTTTCTCCTTAAATTTTCAGGAATATGAGATATGATATCACTGCACGCTTCCTCCCCATCTAAACCCGGAAAGCTATAGCCTCTTCTACCCTTACTCCCAATTTCAAATATAATTGGCTCAGACCATTTTGCCTGCCTGAACTCTTCCATAATTAACCCTCCAATATTTGAGATATGTACTCACAGAGCCTGTCAATATCCTGTTTTGTATGCATCTCAGTAACGCAGTAAAGTGATGTTTCACCAAGCTCGTGGAATTCATTCTTTAACTGTTTTCCACCAACAATACCCTCCTCCAAAAGTTTTTTATTCAGTTCCTCAACGGTTATTGAGGTTTCGTCAAAGTTCACTGTGAATTCTTTAAAGTGAGAGGATTTAAACAATGGAACCTTTAAGCCGTTGATCCTAGAGAGCCTATTTATCGCATAAATTGTTTTGGAAAGAATAATTTCGCCTAATTCACGAAAGCCCTTCGGTCCTAGAAGAGCCATGTATACGGCGGCTCTTAAGGCACATAGTGCCTCATTGGTGCATATATTTGATGTTGCCCTGTGCCTGCGTATATGTTGCTCACGGGTTTGCAGGGTCATACAGAAAGCTCTATCTTTACCGTCAACTGTTGTCGTCATTCCAATTATTCTACCAGGCATTTGCCTAATGAGCGCTTCATCGTCTCTGCAGGCAAAAATTCCTAAGAGTGAACCACCACCATTCATATAATTTCCTAAGGGCTGCCCCTCACCAATAACTATGTCAGCCCCATAATTTCCCGGCGGCTCCAAAATACCTAAAGATGTTGGGTCAACACCAGTAATAAATAATGCTCCAGCACTATGCGTAATTTCCGCAATTTCATCTGGATTCTCAATTAAGAAGCCTAAGTATGAAGGATTCTCAATATAAACTCCAGCAGTAGCATTATTAGAAATTTTATTCTTCAGGTCTTCTAAATCTATCTGTCCGCTTCTAATATCTTGCTTCATCTTCAGAACTTTAATTCCCGCTGGTTCAGCATAACTTTCCAGAACTTTAAGTCTACTGGGGCTAATGTAGTGTGGAACTAAGAGCACGTTCTTCTTAGTTACTCGGGCAACCATCCTCGCCGCCTCGCCGAGAGAAGATGCCCAATCATACATTGAGCAATTGGCAACATCCATGTTCAAAAGCTCACATATCATACTTTGATACTCGAAAAGGGCTTGAAGGATACCTTGACTTATCTCAGGCTGATAAGGTGTGTAGCTGGTTAAAAACTCGCTCCGAGACGCTATCTCATCAACGACAGATGGTACATAATGCGGCCATACGCCGGCACCAAGAAAACAGACTAAATCCTTGAAAACTCTATTTTTCTCTAAGATCTTTTCTACCTCGCGTTTTACGTCAAGCTCTGATAATGGTTTCGGAAGGTTTAATTGTCTCTTTAGGCGGATCTCTTCATCTATGTCTGAGAAAAGTTCATCTATACTCTTAACCCCTATTTCTCTCATCATTTTCTCCTTAATTTCAGCAGTATCATTCGGCAAGTATCGGCCAAACAACTTAATTTTCCCCTCTTGATATCTTTATAATTTAAATAATTTAACAGGATTCAAGATAATAAAAGGTTTCTTTAATAAATGTCAAAATTATTCGGGGGAAGAGAAACTTAAGTAGGCTAGAATCGTCTTAGATCGTAAGAGCTTTTATGTCTCCTAATAATTAGGGCTAGAATTATCAACGATATTACTATGCCACATAAAATTATGGGCGTTCTATATGTTTCAAGTAAAGCCAAAAATGTTTTCGGAGCAGCCGCATCCGGATCTAGATAGGCTCTGAAGTAGTCTATTTCACCCTTAAAGTATGGGTAGTTTTCCGTAACTCCCCTCCCAAGATAATTACAATTGTTCACAGAGTTCGTGTTTACCTCTATTAAGTCGTCTGGGTCTAATGTTATCTCTCTCTCATCAACTAATGTGTCATTAATGTAAAGTCTTCCAATATTCCCTTTTATATAAACCTTAATTTTAACCCATTGATTTATTGGAAGAGCTGACGAATATGTAAGTTTCTCTATAGTTAAGCCATTTATAATGACGAATTCAGCCTTTCCCTCACTATTTGATGGTGTTAGATACATGCATTTATCTTCCCTGGGACCGAAGCTGAAAATGCGTTGTTCAGGTTCACCCCCCTCCCACTTAACTGCAACCTCTATCAGTATGTCTTCAAAATCCAGTAATGAATCATCTAGGAGAATATATTGATTTACACCATTGAGGCGAAGTTTTCCAGAGCTTATGGATGGATTACCCCTTAATATACCGTGGGTAACACCATACTTGTCTAAAGCATAAATTGCGCTTAACTCGCTAAAATCATATGCTACATAAAGCCCTTTTTCAAAGGGTCTTGTATTAGCATAGTCCTGACCTTGAAGCCAACCGAATGCGACCCCTCTAGAGACTTTTGTTGAGTCGGCATAATCCCCATCAATTATTCCCTCACCTGATATGACAGCATCACCAAAGACTGTCGCCGCACCCTTAGCGGTTGCATAATCAGTTATAGTAGCCCTATCTGTTATAACGGCATGCTCAAGAACCCTAGCGTGCCCGCTTACTATAGCATTTCCTCCAACCAAAGCATAATCCCTAACCTTAGCATAATCTTTCACAACGGCATTATCCTTTATAACAGCATGCCCACTTACGATAGCGTTTCCCTCAACTCTCGCATAATCCTTTACAACAGCATAGTCTAGTATCCTAGCGTTACCGAGAACCTTTGCCCTATCTAGCACCATAGCGTTTGGCCCAACATACGCTGTTGGTTCAACATAGGCTGTTATCTCCACGAATCCCCCACCATTAGGATGTCTTCTGCCAGTTCTATTTGCCACCATGCCACCAATCTCTATCTGTATTGAAGGTGTTGTTTCAATAGGTGTAGCGCCGATAATTCTTACCTCATATGGGAAACGAGCTTTCTCAGGTGAGGATTTGAATGAACACTCGTTTTCCTTTTGGAATGCTGAAACAGGCATTATTCTATCCGGTGTTGCGACAACAACAAGGTAGACTTTATTTTCGTTAGCCGATAAAGTGATAGAGTTAGTGCCATTATTCCAAAGTGAGGAATACCTTGTATTCCCATAATCATCTTCAACAACTAGGCATACTCTCCAATCTGAACCCCTAGATGGCTCAACAAGTCCCATAAATTCAACAATGATGGTTCTGTTATCTCCTGTGCCTTCGGGTTTTAATGGAATCACATTATAGCCCGTCTGCTGAGGAGCGAGTTCCATCGGTACACGCCACCAACCCGGTTTATCTGGAACAATTTCTAGTTCGGTGTAGAAATATAGTCCATAGGGACTTCCTTCAGCCCGATTTAACTCCTCAAACTTTCTCCTATAGAGATCCTTATATGCAAAGTCAAGTGTAGCCATTCTTCTTGCATAATAACCTAGCAGATCCTTCAGCGATATATTGTAGGGAGCCAATAAACGCTGTATTGTATCAAAAGGATATTCATTTGGAAGCGCCTCCTGCCAAAGTCTTCTTGGAAAGTCTTTTCCTAAACCTAGTAATCCATCTGGGTTCTCATAAAAGTATTGAAATAGCATCCAGCAATCATAATAATTCCTCCCGTGGGGTATAAAGAGATGCGTGTTCTTAAACGATGCACTGCTTAAACCAGTTTCCGGGCCGTAAACTTTACCCTTGAACTCATAGTTTTCGCTCAATAAATATTGTTCACGCATCCAATTCGCAAACATCTCCCACCAAGGACCTGACCATGGGTTTCCACCAGCCCATCCACCCTTATCGCTTTGGTGAGCAGAGAGCACGTGGGCAAATTCGTGAGGTAGAACCCATGAAGGTGGATCAGCTCTTAATCCAGTTGGATCTATGAGCATGATGCCAAAATCATCCGGATCGCTACCCATGTAATATCCGCCGCCATCATGCGGTGAGGGCAGCGTGCCTATGACGTAAAGGTTCACCTTATACTTTTTCCCATCCCTTTTTGATGGATTCCACGATTCAGTCGGCTCCCTAAAGCCAAGCTTATTTATGTAGATATCCCATATGCGCTCAAGATTACAGAGAACCCCCTCAGCCATTTCTTCGGTAAACTTTCCATATTTTGTTCCATCGCCCCATATCACTTGAAAGTGCTCTGAGGCAGCTCTATGTATCTTTGGGTCATCTAAACGATAATAAGCATCACGTACAAGATACTCTTCCTCTTCATTTGTCAGAGATATGGAAAAGCTGGTTGCTTCGGGCACTTGGCATAATATTCCGGCTACAAGGAGTAGTTGAAGCCCGAAAAGAGTAAGAAACATTATGATTAAGGGGCTTACTCTCAACTCTTTGATTCTCCTAAACGAATCTATATGGTCTATTAAATTTATCCTACTTTGAATAATTTTAACGTATCTATTGAGCATCTCGATTTTGTTAACTTAATAGAAAACTAAATCCAATATATATTTATAGAGGACTCTAAAAGAATAAGAATAGTAATAGATATAGACAGAGGAAGATAATTGGGTAAGAAGAAAGTTATTAGCGAGGAAGAAATGGATGAGCTTGTACTACCCTCAGGGAATGATGTTCTAGGTATAGCTATGAAGCTACTCGGTTATGATCGGGTTTTAGTAAAATGCCAAGATGGATATGAACGTATATGCCGTATAAGGGGTAAACTAAAACGTAGGTTTTGGATAAGAATTGGTGATGTTGTTCTTGTATCCCCTTGGGATTTTCAGTATGAGACACGTGGAGACATAATTTGGCGTTATACAAAAGGGCAAGCTGAGCATTTACGGAAAATGGGTTTTTTAACTATTGAGTGAATAATTTGATGGTTTCTTTTAGAATTAGAATACTTCATTTCTTTGAGATTGAGAGAGTTTCTTTGCTCTCTACTAATGGTTTACTGGCGGGTTCAATGTCCTTAAACTGCATTTGATATAAACGGTAATAAAGCCCTCTCCTCCTAATTAGATCATCGTGTCTCCCCTCTTCAACTATTCTTCCATTATCTATTACGAGAATTCTGTCAGCCTCTCTGACTGTTGATAGCCTATGAGCAATTATAATAGCCGTCCTATTTTTTAGTAGAGTTTTCATTGCTTCCCTAATTAGAAGATCAGTGTATGGATCTATACTAGATGTTGCTTCATCCATGATTAATATAGCTGGGTCTTTGAGTATCGCGCGTGCAAACGCAATAAGCTGCTTCTGCCCAACAGATAATCCAAGCCCTCTCTCACCAACTTTAGTTTCATAGCCATTTGGAAGATTCATTATGAACTCATGTGCTCCTACAGCTTTCGCGGCGTTTATTACTTCCTCATCTGTAGCATCAGGTTTCCCATACCTGATATTATCTTTTACTGTTCCAGAAAATAATAGGGTTTCTTGAAGAATTATTCCCATTTGCTTACGCAGGGACTTCTGCGTAAAAATCCTTATATCATATCTATCAATTTTTATTGAGCCCTGTTGTGGATCGTAAAATCTACAGAGAAGCTTAACAATGGTGCTCTTCCCAGCGCCCGTTGGTCCAACTAGAGCTATTGTCTCTTTTGGATTGATTTTAAAACTGACGTTGTGTACTACTGGATAATTGGGATCATATCCGAATGTTACATTTTCAAATGTTATCTCGCCCTTAATTGGTGGCATTTCAGTAGCATTCTCGGAATCCTTTACTTCTGGCTGAATATCTAGGAGTTCAAATATCCTTTCTGCAGCTGCTAAAGCTGATTGAACGATCGCGTAAAAATTTGTTAGCTCCTGTATAGGTCTAAAGAAGGTTTGAACATATAGTAGAAAAGTCACTAATGTTCCCACGGCATCTTCAATGGAACCTAATGCGCCATTAAATGCTAACATGCCGCCATAAACCATTACGATGCCGCTTCCAATTGCTTGGATAACTTGCACTGTTGGGAAGAAAGCTCCTAGAACCTTAGCTGCCCGCACGTTTGCTTGCATTGTTTCTAAATTTACTCTCTGGAAATCCTCTATGAAGTCGCGTTCTTTACTAAAAGACTTTATTTCTCTTATACCCGACAAACTCTCCTCGAGTTTCGATGTTACCTGAGATATCTTTTCTCTTGTTATTCTGAAAGCATTTCTAAACTTTGATTGAAAAATTACCGTGGAGAGAACTAGGAGTGGAATGGTAACCATTGAAGCGAGAGTTAACTGAACATTCACTGCAATCATCATCCCAACGACCAGCGTTAAACTCAATATATCACTTAAAACATGAATGACGCCTTCGGTGAAAGCTTCCCCTATAGAATCAGTATCGTTAGTTACTCGTGAAACTATGTCCCCAATATTCCATCTATCAAAAAAACTGAAGGATAACGTTTGCAAGTGATTGAAAAGTTCTGAGCGCATTTGGAAGAGCATGTTTTCGCCCATTTTGCCTACTAGATATGTGCGTGCCATATTTGCAATCCAGCCTAAAGCTAGAAAACCTAGAAAAACTAAGATTACTCTTTGCAAACCAGCTAGGTCAGCTCGGAGAATGTACTTCGCTATTATCTCTCTCCCCAAAATATATGGGCTAATCATATTTGATATTGAGGATGCAATGATAGCGATGAGTATAAGGGCAACTTCCTTTCTATATGGCGTAATATATTTTAGTAGTCTTAAGAGCAGAATTCTAGTGGGAACCTTTCTTTCAATCTTATCCTCACTGATATGAAAAGGCGGACCCCTATGCCAGAGAGCCATTTCCAGAAACACCCCCCTTAATCATTCCCGTGCCTTCCTCTCTTAACTCGGGAAGCAATTTTTCTCTTTGCATATCCAAAAAGTGACTGATAAATTCTATAATAAAGTCCCTTCTTCTCCATGAGCGAGTCGTGGGTTCCCTCTTCAACGATTCTACCATTATCTAATACTATGATTTTATCGGCGTTTCTAATAGTTGAAATTCTTTGCGTAATAATGAATGTTGTTCTGCCCTTCATTAATGTGCTCAATGCTTGCTGTATCTCATGTTCTGTATCTACGTCGACGCTGGATGTTGAATCGTCAAGTATTAGAATCTTTGGATTCATGAGTAGAGCTCTAGCTATGGCAATCCTTTGTCTTTGTCCACCCGATAAAGTTATACCTCCCTCACCAACAATAGTATTAAAGCCCTGAGGAAGCTGCATTATAAAGTCATATGCTTTAGCAGCCTTTGCAACACTTATAATCTCATCCATTGTTGCATTAGGCTTCCCAAATGCTATATTATCTTTTATAGTCGCGTTAAATAGGAATATTTCTTGGGAAACTATTCCTATCTGTCTCCTAAGAGAATCAATTTTCACATCCCTAATATCATATCCATCGATTAATATTCTCCCGGAAGTGGGATCATAAAATCTGGGTATTAATCGTATTATAGTGCTTTTGCCTGAACCAGTAGGTCCGAGAAGAGCCACTGTTTCTCCTGGTTTAACCTCAAAGCTCACATTTTTAAGGATTAAATGATTGTTATCATAGCCGAAAGAGACATTATCAAACACTACATGCCCCTTAATTTGCGGCATCTCTATGGCGCCTGGTTTATCCTTCACATCCGGTATAGCATCAATGACTTCAAATACTCTTTTCCCAGCAGCCGCCATCCTTTGGTAGCTACTCCATACGTCGCCCATCCTTGAGATCGGCTGGGTTAACATGGCTGCATAAGTGCTAAATACAAATAACTGGTCTATTGTAAGCCTGTTTCCAATAACTTGTAGTCCACCATACCAGTAAATGAAAGCCGTTATCGAACCACTTACAAGAGCAGATAAAGGCACGAATATGGATCTAAGTCCAACTGCCTGAAGCATACTTTGATAATATGACTTATTCAAATCATAGAATTTTTGCTTCTCTTGGTCCTCAGCTGCGAGTGAGCGGATCGTTCTTATGCCTGAAACATTCTCCCATAAGACTGAAGTTAAAACACCATATTGTTCTCTGGCTTTATGTGTAACGTCTCTAACTCTTTTTCCAAAGAACACAAAAATAACTACCAACAGTGGTGTAATGGAGAGACAAAAGAGCGTGAGTTCCAAACTAATGGAGAGCATTGAGAGCATGATTCCAGTTAGAAGAAATATTGATCCTATAAGTGAGGTTAACTGGAATCCTAAAAATCCCCTTATTCTATCAATATCCGTTGTAGCCCTAGACATTATTTGCCCAGTTTCAGTTCTATCGAAAAATGCAAATGACTGTCTCTGAACGGCTTTATATAAGTCATTCCTTATATCATAAACAACCCTATGAGAAAAGTAGCTGTTTGCATAGCGTTGAAGAAAGGATATGACTCCAAGAAAACAAGTTAAAACTATTGATTGTATAACAAGGAAGAGAAGCGCGCAAAAATCCTGCATTTCAAGTATATTTCTTATTATATCTCCTGATATTCTAGGTATGTAAACTTGAAGGTAGGTTGAGGCTAATATACACAATATACTTAAGAGAAGCATATACCAGCTTCTAAAAATGTACCCTAATAATCTGCGGAGTAAATGCATATTACTCCCCCAAAATCTTCCAACATTTGTTAAGAACGTCCAGAAACTCTTGGTTCCTATAAAGACGTAAATCCGTTAAAAATGAGAGGAGGAGCTTAAGTGATGAATGTTCTATTGGTATAGGGGAGGCGGCTTGAGAAATAACCTCCTCGCGAGTAGCTTGCTCAAGATGCGAATATCTCTCTATAAGATCCAGCAGTTCTTTAGTCTTCTTTTCGCTTAATTTAAAGCCGAATGCCTCTAATCCCTTAACAGCTTTTCTACATATCTCCCTTGACCACTGGGCAATATCCTCAGATCCGGGAACAAGTCCCTCGCTGAGCGTATAAGAGATAATAAAATGTTTAGCTGTAGCCTTATAATATCGCTCAACCAGATTTCCCTTAATTACACTCCTAGTTTGCTCCACTAAACCAGCTTTTTCTAAAGTATTAAGATGATGCATTATTGAGGAAACATTTTTATTTAAAAGTTTAGCAAGCTGGCAGGGGGTCATTTCAAAATGTCTAAGATTATGTAGGATGCTTCTGCGGCATTCGTCAGCGAAGAGCTTCGCAACTTCTGGATCCTTAATTATCATGAAATCCTTCATATTAATCATACGTTTATTTGCAACGCTACATAAAAATGTAACGAAAAAATAATGTTTAGTGAATTCACCAAACGCTATTCGCCATTGATCTCTATAAAACTTCTATGGAGGGGAGTGTTTTTAAGTGGAGTTTAGATATTTATTAGTGTTGATGCTTTGGGGAGTATTAACATGTCACTTAAAAATAAATTACGTAAAAAACTTGAGCGTGAGGAGAAAACCTATGAAACTGAGCAGTTAATGAAAGAAAAGCGTAGTGAGGAATATGAAGTTCTCGAGGAGGTTTTTGATCGCTCAACCCTCATGACAATATATGATTTCATGAATAATGGTTTAATAAAAGAGATTTATGGTGTTGTAAACTCGGGGAAAGAATCAAGAATTTACTGGGGGATAAATTCTAATGATAAAGAAATAGCCATAAAAATATTCCTGACGGTTTCAGCTGAATTTAGGAGAGGTAGGCTCCCCTATATTCTTGGAGATCCAAGGTTCAAGAATGTTAAGAGAGATTTAAGAAATCTTGTTTTCCTCTGGGCCCAAAAAGAGTTTAAGAATTTAAGCTTAGCTTACGATGCTAAGGTTAGAGTTCCACGTCCAATAGCTATAAAAAATAATGTGCTTATTATGGAGTTTATAGGTAAGCATGGTGTGAGCGCTCCGCTTTTAAGGGAGGTTGAACTCAAAAATCCTGAAAGATTTTATCATAACATTCTTTTGCACATTAAGAGGCTTTATAAGGGTGCTAGTTTAGTTCACGGCGACTTAAGTGAGTACAATATCATGGTCTGGAAAGGTAGACCAGTTCTATTTGATTTCTCTCAAGCAGTCCCTATTGAGCATCCAAATGCAAATCAATTTCTTCTTAGAGACCTTGAAAATATAAATAGGTATTTTTTGAAGATTGGTGTAAATGTAATTGAAGTTGAAAAAATATATAGGGTGATTACTGGTGACACAACTCTTCGTCAGAATACCTAGAGAGAGAATTGGTGTCTTAATAGGAACTAATGGTAATGTAAAAGACTACATAGAGAAGAATCTGCCCGTTAAACTCGATATTGACAGTGAAACTGGTGATGTAACCATAACCTTAAGGAAAGATGCTAATGATCCATCGTTGCTCTTTAGAGCTAGAGATATAGTTTTAGCGATTGGTAGAGGTTTCTCACCTGAGAGAGCTTTTAAGCTTTTAGAGAGCGAAGATTACATGCTTGAAATTATTGACTTAAGGGATGTTTTAGGTAAGTCCGAGTCTGACTTAAAGAGGATTAAAGGTAGGATAATTGGGAGGGATGGTAGAACTAGGGAGATAATTGAAGAGATGAGCGGAGCTTTACTCTCAATCTATGGGCATACTGTTGCGATGATAGGTGATATTGAACAAGTTGGCATTGCTCGTGAAGCGGTAAATATGTTGATAAATGGCAGCGAACACTCAACAGTTTACAAGTTTTTGCAGAGAAGAAGACAGGAGCTCAAAAGAAGACGCTTTGAATTATGGGAGGGCGGTTCACTCTCATTATTACCTAGATCTGGATGAGCATAATAAGAAAACATACAAATAAGTGAAGGGATATCTAAGCACATTTGAGGGAAGAGGAGAACGTGGGAGTAACGGATCAAACATTCCAAGAGATAAGCCCGGCTGACTTTTTCTATAGGAATAAGGAAATAGCTGGTTTCTCAAATCCTGCAAGAGCTATTTTCTCAGCTATTAGGGAGCTTGTTGAAAATTCTCTTGATGCTACGGAGCCCTTAGGTATTTTACCGGATATCTACATACGTTTATCTTCTTTAAATGAAGGCGAGGATGAAAATATCTATGTTCTAAGGGTTAGAGATAACGGTTCAGGTATACCTGTAGATTATGTCCCCCTAGCATTCTGCCAATTCCTATTTAGCTCAAAATATAAGTTAAAGCAGTCTCGTGGAACATTCGGTTTAGGTGGAACAATGACGATTCTTTATGGTCAAATAACTACTAATAAGCCAGTGAAGGTCATATCTAGCACTGGGGGTCAGAAAATATATGAGTATGTGCTGATGATAGATATTGAGCGAAACCGTCCGGTTATTCTTGAGAGAAGAATTTATAATAATGATAGTAAATGGCATGGTACAATTGTTGAGGTGAATCTTGAGGGAGATTATTTTAAGGCAATGCCCAAAATACTGGAGTACCTTAAGCAGACGGCTATCGTTAACCCATATGCAAATATCATGTTCATTGACCCTAAAGGTCGATTATATAAGTTTGAGAGAACGGTTTCGGTTCTTCCACCTCCACCCAAGGAGACTCTACCTCATCCACATGGTGTAGATGTTGAAACGATTTATAGGATAATTCGTGTGACTAAATGCGGGACTCTTCTTAGTTTTATGCAAGAGCACTTCCATAGGGTTGGTAAACGCATAGCCCAGCGCTTTCTTGAGTTTGCTGGCTTCCCAGAAGATGCCGACCCAAAGAAACTTAAGCCCGAGGAAATAGTTAGGTTTGTTCAAGCAATGAAGAGCTTTAACGGATTCCTACCTCCAGATGCCGATTCTCTCTCACCTTTAGGTGAGGAGATTCTTAGAGCTGGCATATTGAAGGAACTTGAGCCTGAGTTTGTGGCTGTCACTCAACGTAAGCCCTCAGCATACTCTGGTCATCCATTTATTGTTGAGGTTGGAATAGCCTATGGTGGTAAAATTTCATCCGGAGAGGACATAATCCTATATAGATTTGCTAATAAGATTCCCTTAGTATACGATGAATCAGGCGATGTTAGCTGGAGGATTATTAAGTCGATTAATTGGAGGAAATATGGTTTAATGCCTGGAATGCCATTCGCAGTTTTAGTCCATATATGCAGCACTAAGGTTCCTTGGAAAACTGTTGGCAAAGAAATAATTGCTGATAGACCTGAAGTAAGCCGTGAGATTCTTAACGGTATAAGAGAGGTCGCCCGACAGCTTAGCATCTATCTAGCGAGAAAAGAGAAGATTAAACGTGAAAGAGCACGCTTATCAATATTTGCGAAGTATCTGCCTAAAATAGCAGAGTTATCAACAAAGCTTACTGGGAAAGAGAAGGTGCCTAATATAAATGATCTTTTAAGGAGGGCTAAAAAGTTTGAAGAAGATTAGTTTCTCCACTAAAGAAAAGCGTAGGGAGGTTCTTACAAAACTTGAGAAATTTGGCTTCGAGATATATGAGCAATTAGAAAAGGGAGTTTTCCCAAGCATCACTATGCCTAGTAGATCAACAGACAATATATATTATAGTCCAGAGCTTAGACAGTATGTATTGGGCGATAGAAAAGTTAAAAGGAGCGCAAGTAACATTAGGCATTTAAGGCCACTCACTCAGCTTGTCTGGATGGCTTTCTTCACACATGAGCTGATGCAGCACCAGAAAACTTCAACACTGAGAGATGTCTTTTACTCAGCACAAGCATATGATATATCTTTCCAAGATCAAGACGAATCGGACGATATAATTACGGATTTAGAGACTGTTCTGAACTGTACCAGAGAGGACTTTAACGTTTTTCCTGAAGAGAGCTCAGCCGTCTTTGGAGATCTAACAATAGAATATACTGTTCCAAACTATGAGGGAAAACGTCTTAACCTGACTTCACATCCGGATGGCGTGATGATCGGTCCAGCATTGACCTCAGCTGAGTTTATAGAGACAAGCGCTGATAAGGTTATAGCTATAGAGAAGGGCGGCTTATTCACTAGATTCATTGAGGAGAGGGTTCATGAGAGATTTAATGCTATACTAGTCTTTTTGAGGGGGCAAGCCCCGCGCTCAACGAGATATTTTATCCGTAGACTAAATCAAGAGCTCGGCTTACCAGTCTACATCTTCACGGATGCTGATCCATGGGGTATGCATATAGCCATGGTTATAATTTCCGGATCAGCAAATGCTGCACATATAAAGGATCTGACGACGCCTGATGCTAAATGGGCTGGCGTTTGGGCCTCGGATATTATTAATTATAAATTGCCAAGTGATAAACTTGAAGATATAGATATTAAGCGTTTACATGAGCTTATGCGTGACCCAAGATATAAGGGAGAGATTTGGCAAAGGGAGATAAATGTTTTCATGAAGATTCAAAAGAAGTGTGAGCTTGAAGCATTCTCAAGATATGGATTAACTCATATAGTTGATAAATATCTGCCGCAGAGACTTAGGGAGCTTGAGAATTGAAAAATTTTTATTTACATCTAAAAAATAACTTTTAGAATTTAACGAAAAATTTGAGGAAGCGGAATGAGTAGAGAAAAAGGTACAGTAATGCTTGGCTTAGTTTTCTTAGAAAAAATACTTGGTTTCATATTATCTGTTGTTGGTGTAATACTAGCATATTACACAAGTATAAATTTGAGTGGTTTGGGTGCCATAGGTTATCTATTTCTGATAGCTGGCATAACAATAGCAGTTGCAGGCTTACTACTGATTATTGCTAAAACTGAATAGGTCTTATTTTATGGTCATGAACAAAAATAAAATATAACTGTTTTTTAGAACAAGTTCACTTGTGAGAGCGCTAGACACTCATACATTATAACAGTGTTAGAATAGTTGCGCTAGGCATGAATTAACGTTATGTAGTTCTCTAGTGGCGGATAATGTAAAGTCTCCGTTATAAATTAAACTTCAGCTGGAAAACAATATTTATAATCTCGTTTTATAGCTATTTTTGGGTTTAAAATTGTCTAGGTCGCTGATATTTAGAGACAGAAATAAACTTTCACCATATTATATTCCCAAGCGCCTCCCACATAGAGATCATCAGATAAATATTTTGCTTTCAATCTACGAAAATATATTGAAGGATGTTTGGAGGGCTTATCCGCGATTTACGCAGATTATAGGAGCAACTGGTACAGGAAAAACTTGTACAGCAATAAGGTTTGGAGACATAATTGTTGAAAAAGCTGGTGAAAAGGGCATAAATCTCCGGTACATTTATATGAATTGCAAAGTTGATGGTGTGACACGTTATGTTCTTTATGGAAATCTTGTAAAAAAAGTTACACCGAAAATTGCGACTAAAAGTCTGAGTCCTGAGGAAATGATTAGGCAGCTTATCGATTACTTAAGGTTTGAAGAGACTTTTCTAATAGTTACTTTTGATGAAATAGATTATTTTGTTCAAATGAATCCAAAAGAGCATATAATATATGATTTGACACGCATACCCGAAATGTATCCTGGCGAACCGATTCCGATAATTGGTGAAATATTTATCGCTAGGTCACTTAAGTGGCATGAATATCTTGAACCTGGTGAGAGATCAACGCTTGGAATGGGCATAATAGAGTTTCCAAGATACAATAGTAAGCAGATTAGAGATATACTTGAGGATAGAATTAAAGAAGCTTTTCAGCCACATGTAATTCTCGATGATACACTTGATCTAATAAGCGATATAACCGCCAGTCCACCAGTTAATGGGGATATTAGAGTTGGACTTGAATTACTCTATTACTCAGGGGTCTTAGCTGAGAACACTGGCTCAAGTAAGGTTTTACCGGAGCATGTTCGCAGAGTTTATAGTGAAATAAATCCAACGATAACAACTGAAGATATAATGAGTCTTAATAGTAACGGAAAATTGATTCTTTTAGCATTGGTTAGAGGATTAAAAACTAGTAAATCAGCATATATAAGCCTAAAAGACCTTAGAAAATCGTATAATATTGTATGTGAGGAATTTAATGTTAAACCGGTTGAAGACTTTGAAGCATACGTCCAGGATCTCATTTATCGCGGAATAATTGATATGAAATCTTTAATGGAAATTGGAATATCAGGTGCAACCCTGGTAGACCTAGAAAAATTCCTAAATAATCTCTTGAAGCAATTGGAGAAGATAGAGCTGAGATCATGATGAGTAAAAGAGAGGAGAAGGAAGTAAAAAGTATATGGGAGGAGTTAGAGCTAGGTCTGGGCGGAGGAAAAAAGTTTAGGGTTCTGGTTCATCTAGCTTTAAACCCCAATAAAACTTTCACCAGATATGCCCTAGTAAAGGCTACTGGTCTCAGAACTCCATCAATTGATAGATATCTTAAAACGCTTGTGAATTTAGGCTGGGTTAAAGAGAATAAATATAAGCCAAAAACTTACCAAATAAATCTTGATAATGAGGTTATCATGGCACTCCTAGATTTCTTTAAGGAGATGATAAGCATTCGGCGGCTTAAGATCCTATGACCCCCCTCCCCCCACCTAGTTTTTCACAGACACCTTAAATATCACTTACATTAAATGTTGATTGGTTGCTAAGCATGGTTAAATCTAAAGATAGGATTCAAGATAAAATGAGATCTTCCTCGTCTGTTCCATCTGGTATAAGTGCTGAAGTAGAGAGATGCCTAAATCCATGGAATGGTGGATGTAGAAGTGCTAATATAGCTCTCTACATAGTATATAGAGGTGAGAGAATCCCATTGTGTTGGAAGTGCTGGAGGGAGATCTCTAGAAAAAACCTTGTTTGGGAGGCTTACTGAAAATGGAGGATTTAGAAGCATTAGATGGGGTTGGGTCAGCAATAGCATCTAAGCTTAGGGCTGCAGGCTACACTACTATAGAGGCTATCGCAGTTAGTCCTCCAATGGAGATAATGGAGAAGACGAATATAGGATTAAACACGATACTCAAGATTCAAGAAGCAGCGCGGAGAATGCTTTCAGCGGATTTTAAGACAGCGCAGGAATACTATGAGCAGAGAAAAAACATGAGAAGATGTACGACGGGGTCAAAGAAGCTTGACGAGATACTTGGGGGTGGAATAGAGACCCAAGCAATAACAGAGCTTATAGGAGAATATGGTTCTGGTAAAACCCAGCTGTGTATGATGCTCTCGGTCACCGCGCAGCTACCATATGAATCTGGCGGTTTGGAGGGAAGGGTTGCATTTATAGATACTGAGGGGACATTCATGCCTGAACGTATATATCAAATAGCGTCTGGGCTAGGTTTAAACCCGGATGAAGTTGCCAATAATATATTTGTTGCAAGGGCCTACAATAGTAGCCATCAATGCCTGCTAATAGATAAACTATTCACTTTATGCCCTGAGAATAATGTTAAAATGGTTATAATTGATAGTATGATAAGCCATTTTAGAGGCGAATATATTGGACGAGAAACGCTTTCGGAGAGACAGCAGAAACTAAATCAATACTTACATAAGTTACTTAGGTTATCGGAAGCCTATAATTTGGCTGTGGTTATAACAAATCAGGTTCAAGCGAACCCATCCGCTTTCTTTACTGATCCAAATAGACCTGCTGGCGGGCATATAATGGCACATGCATGTACTCACAGAGTCTACTTGAGGAAAGGTTCTAAAGGTGTTAGGGTTGCAAGGATAATCGATAGTCCATATTTACCCGAAAGAGAAGCCTACTTCATGATAACTGAGAAAGGTATAACTGATGCTGAGGGAGGAGAGTAATTAATTAACTGACTCTGATAACATTATAACCTGCAGCCCTTCTAAGCCTATTCATTATCGCTAATCCTAAACCATTCTCCGGAACACCCTCAGCAATTATTATATCAACACCATCATCATCGAATTCTCTAAGAAGTTTAAAGAGGTTTCTGGCAGCTGATTTAAGGTCTTCTCTACTTCCCATCGATTTAATTATCCCCAACTCATATCTCCCTAAGCTTTCATTTGTGGCTAGTATACCGACTTTTTTTCCATCCTTAAGGTATTGATAAGCCAGCTCCCTAATTTTTTCAATGATTGCATTAAAATCTCCCTCAACAACTATCATATCAGCTTTAGGCGCATAATGTTTATGTTTGAGTCCAGGAGAGCGTGCATGCTCAACGGGCACTTCGCTTTTAGCTATCGCAGCTGGATGGATCATAACTTTACCTAAGACTTTCCTGAGCTCCTCATAAGTTACCCCACCAGGTCTCAGAATTTGGGGTGGATCATGAGTTAAGTCTAAGACTGTTGACTCAACCCCTATACTTGTAGGTCCAGCATCAAGTATGAGATCTATTCTACCAAAAAGATCTTGAATAACATGTTCTGCCATAGTTGGACTCGGTCTACCAGCTATATTTGCGCTTGGAGCCGCTATAGGTGTTTTTGAAGCTTCTATTAGTGCTAAGGCAACCTTATGTTTAGGCATCCTTATAGCTATTGTATCTAGACCTCCAGTTGTCACTCTGGGAACAATACTTGAAGCTTTAAGAACTAGAGTTAATGGCCCAGGCCAAAAGCGGATCATGAGATCTTCCGCATACTTCGGAAGATCTTCGGCGAGCCTATATAAATCACTTTTACTAGATATGTGAACTATTATCGGATTATCAAGCGGTCTCATTTTAGCTAAATATATCCCTCTAACGGCTTCCGGGTTAAGGGCATCTGCCCCTAAACCATAAACTGTCTCCGTGGGGAAGGCAACTAATCCGCCATTACGTATTATTTTAGCTGCAAAAGTAATCTTCTCATACTCCGGATTTTCACAATTAACCTTTAATATAATTGTTTTCTTCATATTTGTGAGAGAATCCATCAAAAAGTAAATAATAACGTCACATTCTAATATATGTTGGCTTAGTGATCACATTGGTGGCTAAGTTTGGCTGAAATTTATTTAAGCGAATATTTTCCCTTTATACGCAGATACTCGAGCTTCGCGGAGATTTTAAGCGATAGAGGATTAGCTTCTCTGGGAGATGCCTATGTTAACCTCATTTATTCATTAGTCCTATCTAAAGTTACTGGTAAACCCATCGGCCGGAAACTTGATAATCGAGTGCTTTCATTAGCCTTGAGGAAGGCTGGAATAAGAATGCTGCTACCAAGCAGGACGGATAGACATAGACAGGCTGATGCAGCTGAAGCCTTAATAGCTTATGGCTGGCTTTCAGGCACAGTATCTACTAAGGAGATTCTTGATATATTTTTACGCGAAGGCGACATTTCAGATAGTATATGCATAATCCTAAAATTAATTTGGGAAAGAGGTAAAAATATCCTAGAAAGAAAGTAAATTTTTTAGAGTGAAAGGCCTCTATTTGCTGCTCTTAAATGCTTTTTCAAATTCTTCTCTCAGTTTCCTACCTCTTTCAAGAATTTTTTCAACAGCCTCCTTTAACGCAGCTTCCGGGCTCTTATTTTCTTTTGTTTGCACTATTATTACTGGTTTGGCCACTAATGGGTGAGAGATGTTATAGCTGGCGAATTTAACATCCTCATCCTCTAGTAAAACTGATTCTAGAAGATTACATAAAGTATGTCCTTCACCATCAACTTCAATTACAATTTTATTAGGCTCTCTCTCCAACACCCTTAGTTGCATTTCAACTCCTCCCTAATCTTAAATCACTCATAGGTTCCCAGAACCGTAATCTGAAGCAATTTTTCTGGTTTCAATATTTCCACACTTACTACAATATAACTTTTTACCCCTCTTAGATTTGAGTATTAATGTTCCACCACATTTAGAGCATAATGCCAGTATTACACCTAAATTCTCACTCTTAGTAGTTAGGTGGAAGGTTCTGTTGACATCACTTATAACCTTTGCTCGAACCAGATCGCTGACTTTAAGTGCATCATTAATATCTCTAGTGTATTTTACATCTACGTCTGAAACATGTAAAACACCCGTAAAGAAACCTGAAAGAAATCGTCTTCCAACTTTTATTATGCGTGTAAAAGCTATGACGTTCTGAACATTCACCACGTAACCTATAACTACGCTCCCAACTTTAGGGACACGTACTTCATGCGTTAGTGGATGAACAAAAACCTTCCTACTAGCTAAATCTAGTGACACATATCCAACATTATTCGCATATATAACCCCATTCTCAACATATGTTCCATAATCTGGTATAAACTCCTCTATTACACCTATTTTCTCTCCTGGAACAATGAATCGCTCAACATTCTTCTGCTTTGACATAATCAACATTCCAGTTTTAGGTTTCCTTTAACATTACTATGGGATGAATGATATTAATTTTGCTATTTATTTAGATTTTTATCCTTTGTTCTTATTATGCGGTATAAATCGACCTTAACAGTGTAATGTCTTTTTCTATGAAAGCTATATGTTCGGGTTATAATAATTTCCATACTTTGAATATCAGTAATTGTGCCGCCTAATCTGGGAATGTTTCTCTCAAGAAACTCTCTTACAGAGTGGCTTCCCTTATGTAGGGAATATATAACATTTGATATCTCTAGAGCTTTCCTCAAAAATTTTATATCTGCCCCTCTATGCCAGCTTCCAAAGGGCGGGTTCATTAACGTTGTATCAAATTGTCCACATATACAGTTTATGTCCCCAACTATGAAATCAACATTAACGTTAAGCTTATTGGCATTTTTAATGGCAACCATAATTGAATCTTTATCTATATCTACGCCAACAACCCATTCAGCGCCAAATAATGAAGCTGCTATCGCCAAAATACCGGATCCACAGCCTAGATCAATAACTTTTTTGCCACGTATATCGTTATAAATCCATGCCGCTGTGTAAACTATGTTAGCGGCGCTTTCAGCATCAAGAGTATAGCTTTCCCACTTAAGCTTTGGATGCGGGATCGGCTCAATTTGTGAGAGTAAAATGGCAAGATGCTTTTTTCTTAGCAACGAATTCACCAGGTTAAAGTAAACCAGATTTTAAGTAATCTTCCCATGAAATCTTTCCGAGTGCAACATAAGTTTCTTTAGGTGTTAAAACTGGTTTAGGAAACTTTTGTGTTTCATATAAAGAAACTCTTGGACACGCAGTATTCACATAAGATTCTATTGTTGGAAACTCTAGCAAGGCTTCCGGTGTTATCTCTTTCATAGCCAATAAAATGACCTCTCTACCACTATTCTTCAAATCTTTCATAATCTTTAGTGAAGTCTCAAAATTGAATTGTCCAGTTTTAAGCCCGATTATTATCCCCCATTTTTTCACTCTCATTGCTTCTGATATATCAGCCCATCTCCTCTTAATCACACGTTTAGCATAATCATCAACTCTTTGGATTTTACCCTCAAAGGGATCAATAGCGATAGTAGTTTTCATCGTAGATAAAAATAGTCCTATGGCATGAAATAATCCGCCGCCAATAAAAAGAAACGCTTCAACCATATTTGATATTACTTTAGCGTTCCTATAATCGCATCCCAGCACCTGTCCTGGGTATTTTAGTCCAGGCTCATGACCGATATATACTTTCTTGCCAGCATTTTTAAGGATATCTTTAGCCTCGTTTATTAGATGAGCGTGTTGAACAGTCGTTGTTAATCCAATACTCTCCCACGGCTCAAGATATCTTAATGAATCTTCAACTATTTTTTTAAAATCAATACATGTTTTTGCTTTGGCTTCAATATAAATGATCGGCGTATTAGTTCTTTGGCTGAAATGCTCTACTTCGGAATGACCATAATGAATTATTAAATCGGCTGATATAGCGGTAGCTTCATCTATGGCTAAATCACATGCCCCATAACATGGATCTGCCGAAATAATTGGTAACGCGCCAGTAGCTTCTATAATAGATGCTATTTCAGAAGCCGCAAGCTTCAGTCCCTCAGGTAACTGTACCAGAACCCTGCTTGCTCCACGTTTAATGATCTCGTTTCTCACTCTATCTTCTTCTAAATCAAATAGTGTATGCAATTTAATCATGAGAAATGGGGATAACAAATATTAAATTATTTCTGGAAAATAAAATGTGGAGTTAGCTGGACAGATGAGGTCTTCTATTCATTGAGTGGTATGTCTAAGTCAGGATCTTCGCGGATACCTCTACCAGTTACCTTCTCAATCATTATGCGCTGTTCTATTGACGCCACAAGCTTTCTTGTCTGCACAACTACGTCTGGATTGACGGATACGCTGTCTATTCCACTTCTAATTAGGAACTCCGTGAACTCCGGGTAAACGCTTGGAGCTTGCCCGCATATACTCACGGTCTTACCGTCACGGTGAGCTAGCTTTATGAGGAGCCTAATTGCCCGCTTAACAGCTAGATCTCTCTCATCAAAGAGGTGTGCAACAGTCTCATTGTCCCTATCGCAGCCAAGTATGGTCATTGTTAGGTCGTTGCTGCCTATACTATAGCCATCAATATATTTGTTGAATTTATCCGCAAGCAAGCAGTTACTTGGTATTTCAGCCATAAGCCAAACCTTAAAGTCTGGTCCCCTATGTAGCCCCTCCTCCTCCATTATCTTGATAATCTTCTCTAGCTCATCAACGCGTCTGCAGAATGGTATCATGACCCAAAGGTTTTTAAGCCCATACTCCTCTCTAACCTTCTTGACGGCTCTGACCTCAAGCCTGAAAGCCTCAATATACTTCGGATCATAGTATCTTGATGCGCCTCTCCAGCCCAATAGTGCTGATGGCTCAACCGGTTCATACTTCTCTCCGCCCTTAAGCTCCCTATATTCTGAAGACTTAAAGTCGCTGAAGCGCATTACAACTGGCCTAGGATAAAATGCTGCGCATATTCTGCGGAAAGCCTCAGCGAGCTTATTAACGAACTCCTCAGCTCTGCCAGTTTCAATCATGTAGAGTGGGTGCTCACCAATCTCGCTTGACCAAACAAACTCCTGCCTGAGTAAGCCGACTCCATCAGCTGGTAGGGCTGCAACCTTTTCAGCAAGCTCAGGCTCCCCAAGGTTCACATAAACCTTCGTTCCAGTAATTATATATGGCTCAGCAACGGTGACCGCTGTTGGTGCAGCCTCAACCTTTTCAGGCCTCTCAGCATATTCCTCAAGTATGCCCTCATATACGACTCCGAGTTTGGCGTCAACGGTTACCATCATACCATCCTTAAGGACT
>Ga0105163_1000228_pt1 | contig 35092 bp, 43 predicted proteins | sample JNZ110809AmetaG_FD_81531 | JGI IMG/M metagenome (GOLD analysis project Ga0105163, IMG submission 81531) | Hot spring microbial communities from Jinze hot spring, China to study Microbial Dark Matter (Phase II) - JNZ 110809A | ecosystem: Environmental > Aquatic > Thermal springs > Hot (42-90C) >... | reverse complement strand
GAGAGAAACGGTGCGGTGAAACTTCTCACCCTTTCAACGGGCAGGGTTGAGGAAGTCGGGCGATTTGAGGTGGCAGCCGTTGGTGAAGGCGGTCTCCTCGGAATAGAAACACGTAGAGCAGGTGGAAAAACAATTGTCTATCTCTATCATAGCTATAGAGAAGGCGGAAAAATCTTCAACAAAGTCGTCAAAACCATCTACAACGGTGGTCTTCAGGACCCAGTTGACATAATCTCAGGCATACCGGGTGGAACCGTTCACAACGGCGGAAGGTTGAAAATAGGTCCCGACAACATGCTCTACATAGCGACGGGCGAGGGAGGAGTGCCAGACCTTTCGCAGGACACGGGCTCACTTGGTGGAAAAATTCTCAGACTAACACCGGATGGAGAAGTACCTCAAGACAACCCCTTCAAAACCCCCGTCTATGCACTGGGGCTGAGGAACCCGCAGGGACTTGCATGGCATCCGGTGACACAGGAGCTCTACTGCACAGACCACGGCCCCAGCGGTGAAGGCCTCAGAATAGCCCATGACGAGGTGAACCTTATCAAGCCAGGCGCCAACTATGGATGGCCCATCGTAATTGGAGACGATGGCGATGAAAAGTTCGTGAAACCGGTTGTCCACAGCGGGTTGGAGACATGGGCGCCCTCTGGATGCTGTTTCTACACGGGCCGAGGAAACCCGGAGTTTAGTAACTCCCTATTCTTCGCAGCCCTGCGAGGAAGACACCTTCACAGGCTTGTCTTCGATGAAGACGGCCACAGAGTTGTCTTGTCTGAGAAGCTCTTTGACGGCCAGTTCGGCAGGCTAAGAGATGTAGTGGAGGGGCCAGACGGAAACCTCTACATTTTAACAAGCAACCGTGATGGAAGAGGCTCCCCCACCCCAAATGATGATAGAATAATTCGCGTCACTTTTTAGAAAGTTTATCCTTGATGTAGAGGGTCCAGTAAGTCAACGGGTCCGTATCACCATGTGTGGATGCGCCTGAGATGTAGTATTCGTCAAGCTCGTCCGCAAGCTTCTCCACCTCATCTTCTGAAAGCAAGAGAGAGGTTCGCAGCTTCTCCATCTCCAATGAGAGAGATGACACTTCGTTGTCCATTTTGAGGTCGCGGAAAAACCTTATCCTGTTCACCAAAGAATAGAGTCTCTCCACCTTGTCCATCAACTCAGCCTCGAAATCTCCAGCATCGCTACCTGAGACCAAACGCCTCAACAGCATATGTTTTGGAGTTGATTAAAAAGGTAAACCGCCTAAACATCCGTTCCCCCTTCCTCCTAAACACTCCAGCCACCTCATACACCTCCCCCCTATCAAAAGTTCTCACAACCTCGAACTCCACCTCACCATACTTACTCTCCAGATAGACTCTAACAGCATCCACCACTCTCTCAAGCTCCACATCGCCCTCAACACGATTCCCGCTAAAATTTTTTACCAACATCTCTCGCCCTTCTACCCATGACAACACAGCCTTACCTAAAGGCTGGAAGAGACTTCGCTTTTCCCGATTACAGGCCAAGATACCCGCGTCAAACAAGCTTCAAGATAAACCACTACCGTCTCGAACTCAAAGTCGACATAGAGGACAGGAGAGTGGATGGTTATGCGGAGCTTAGGCTGACCAGTAACGAGTCGGTGGTGGAGCTCGACGCCGTCGATTTCCAGATTCTCGAGGTTACTGGTGTCAAAGAGAAAAACTATGACGGAAAAGTACTAACTCTCTGTTTCGATGGAGCTGGTGAAAAAGTTGTTGGAATAAGGTACAGGGCTTGGCCGAGGACGGGTGTCCATTTTGTGGAGAAGGAGAGAGGTTATGGTTTCCCATTCGTATGGAGCCATGGCGAACCCGAGTATCACAGAAACTGGATACCAATCTACGACTATCCCAACATGAAGTTCACCACAGAGCTTTTGGTAACTGTTCCCCAGCCGCTTGAAGTCGTCTCCAACGGCGAGCTGTTGAGGAAGATGGACAACGGAGACGGCACATCCACTTTCCACTGGTTAATGGATAAGCCTCATCCGGCATACCTCATCAGCTTCGTGGCGGGAGTGTTTGACAAAGCTGAGGAGACTGTTGACGGCGTCCGCCTCGAATACTATGTTCCGAGAGGCTTTGGAAAACTGATGAAAAACTCTTTCACCAAAACCGCTGACATAATCAGGTTTTTCAGCAATTACCTGAATTATCCCTACCCCTTCAAAGTCTATCGGCAGGTCTGTGTGCCAGAGTTTGTTGTAGGCGGCATGGAGAACACAACAGCCACAACCCTGACAGACCTCACCCTCCACGACGACCATGCGCACATGGATTTCAGCAGCGACCCGCTCGTCGCCCATGAGGCAGCGCACCAGTGGTTCGGAGACCTTGTCACCTGCCGAGACTGGTCACACATCTGGCTCAACGAATCATTCGCAACATATCTCGAAAACCTATACTTAAGACACGACAAAGGAAACGAAGAATTTCTATACGAGCTCTACAACGACCTCCAATCCTATCTCGACGAATACAAACGCCGATACTCCAGGCCCGTAGTCTTTCGAGTATACAAGTACCCGGAGGAGCTTTTCGACAGACATGCATACCCAAAAGGGGGGCTGGTGCTTCACACCATCAAAAACATAGTGGGTGAGGAAAGTTTCCGCAAAGCATTGAACCTGTTTCTGACGCGTCACCAATACTCAAACGCAGACACAGAGGATTTGCGGAAGGCCCTCGAGGAATCATCGGGCATGATGCTGGAGAAGGTGTTTGAGCAGCTTGTGTATTCGGCGGGGCATCCAGTGGTCAAGGTAAGCTATCGATGGGAGCCTGAAACAAACCTGTTCAAGATAAGCTTTAAGCAGGTCCAGGGAGAGGATTCTCCCGAAACCTATGGACTCAGCCTGGATGTTGTAATTCACTCCAGTGGAGAAAAGATCGAGAGAAAAATATCTCTTGAGGAGCGTGAAACAACGCTTTTCCTATCCATGAAAAACAGACCAGACCATGTCTGTGTAGACCCTGAGCTCAAGGTTTTACGTGTCCTCGAGGTGGAGAGGCCGCTTGAAGAGGCTCTCACAATGGTTGAGAAATGTGAAAGCGTTGTCTGCCGGATAGAGATGATTGACTCGCTGGCAAAACATGGTGGACGTAGGGTTGTCGAGGTGTTGGAGAGAGTTGTCTCATGTGACCCGTTTTGGGGAGTTTCATACAAAGCCGCTAAGGCTCTCGGGGAGATTAAGACTGAGGAAGCGAAGGCAGCTCTCCTCCGTGTCCTCGAAAAAGTCAAGCATCCGAAAATCCGCAGGGGAATAGTGGAAGCTCTCGGCTCCTTCGAAAAAGACACAGAGGTGATGAGGATGTTGGCAAAAGTGGTTGAAGATTCGAGCGAGTCATATTATGTTAGACAGGCTGCGTCAATTTCACTCGGGCGGCTTAAGCTCGAGGACGCGGTTCCGGTTCTCATCAAGGCCCTTGACTACCCATCACACGCACATGTTATCCCATCCGGCGCAGTCCAGGGATTGGCTGAAACAGGCTTGGATAAAGTCTATGAACATGTTTCTAAGAGAACTGAAAAAAGCTATCCGACGCCAGTTCGAGTATCAGCGACCGTGGCTCTCGCAAAATTCCCAGAAAAACGCGAAACATACACCTTGCTCGAAAAGTTGTCAGAAGACAGTAACGAGCGTGTTCGCCACGCGGTCGTCGCCGCCGCTCGGGAGATGATGGACCCAAGGCTTCTCCCCATGCTCGACAAAATGGCTGAGAAGGATTTGAATGAGAGGGTGAGACGGAGCGCAAGGGAAGTCTCTAAAAAGATTAGAGACCATCTCGAGAAAGGCGTCGAATACAAGTCGCTGCGAGAGGAGCTTGAGAAAATAAGGGAGGAGAATAGGCGGCTGGCTGAGAGGCTTTACAGAGTTGAGGGCAAGGTTTAACAGCTTCATCCAAGTTTCATGGCTCGGCGGCGATGATGAACAGAAACGCTTGAAAAGTGATAGCCTCTGGGGTATCTGAGCCGCTAAACCAGCGTCTCCACAGACTCGACAATATCCCTGACTGTTATCATGCCCACAAGGTTGTTGTCCCTGTCGACTACGGGGAGATGTCTAATGTTGTTAGAAACCATTATGTTTTTTGCCTCGTTCAGAGAAGCATCCTCCCTAACAACGATAACATCACGCGTCATGTATTCGCTGATTTTCGAGTCATAGTCGACACGTAGCGCAAAGAACTTCACGAAATCTTTCTCGGTAACTATGCCCACGACTTTTCCATCAGAGACAACCACGACGCTGCTCACCTTATACTGAATCATTTTCTCCGCAATATCGGAAAGCTTTTCCTCACCTTTTGCCGTGACGAGCCGACGGGACATTATTTCTGAAACCTTTACCCCAAGCAACCCAACATATTACACTTTTTGGCCAATAAATCATTTACTCCAGTGTAAGGAGGCTAGGTAGTTCAGCAAGGCTGTCTACAACCATGTCTGCCATGGATGTCTTGTCTTTGAAGAGCTCAAAGGCACCGGTTTTCACAAGTATGCATCGAGCCCCCACAGCCCTTGCCGCCGCGACGTCGGTGTCGACACGGTCACCTACAAAAACCACCTCCGAAGCCTGTAGACCAAGAGTCTCCAAAGCCATCCGAGAGGAGATGACCGATGGCTTTCCCACTGAAACCGGTGTCACTCCAGTGGCGGCTGAAAGCATGGCTATGATCGAGCCCGCGCCCGGCATAAACCCTTCCTCTGTGGGATAGATGTTGTCGAGGTTTGTTGCTATGAATTTTGCACCATTCCTTATAGCTTGTGAGGCGTCGGCGGCTTTCTGATAAGTGAATTGTCTGTCCAGACCTGCTATCACGTAATCGGCCAACTTCCATTGGCTGTGCTCTATGACCTGCAGCCCCAGTTGCAGAGCCTCTCCAGATATGCCCTCTTCCCCCACCACAAGCACATTGGCCCTTGGATGCTCTGTTGCCACATACTTGGACGCGAGATAACCAGATGTCAAAATCTCTGAGACAGAGGCATGGATGCCCATGCGGCTTAGCTTCTCAATGTACTGGGTTCTTGTCATGGTGGAGTTGTTTGTCATGAAAACCAGCTTCAGCTTTTTTCGGAGTTTGTTGACGGCTTCGGGTGCGCCTGGAAGCGGCTTGGAGCCGATGTAGATTGTGCCGTCCATGTCGAGGACGAGGCCTTTCACTTTTTCCAGCGTTATCTTCACCCCTCTGTTAGACGCTTTCTTTAACGGCCGCGAGGGAAACGCATGTAACCGTTTTCCCTACCCCCGACATGTTTCTTATTTTGTCGACGACGAGGGAGCCTATGGACTGCATAGACTCGGACCTCACTTTCACTATGATATCCCATTCACCTGTTATGACATGTGCCTCCACCACCTCCGGAAGCTTCGCGATGTCTTCAGCCAGTTTCTTCTGCGATGTTGTTCCCTGCTGAAATGATACGAGGACAAAGGCTGTGGCGGGTTTGCCCAGCTTAGAATGGTCAAGCTGAACTGTGAACTTCTTAATCACGCCCAGCTGCTTAAGTCGCTTAATTCTCTCCTGAACAGTTGTGCGCGGCATCTTAACCTTCGCCGCTATGGCTGAAACCGTCTGTTCAGCATCTTCCACAAGCTCCTGAAGTATTTTGAGGTCCTTTTCATCAAGTTCTGTTGACATAATGACGATTAATCGTTAGGAGGGCTCTGTATTATTTTTGCTGTTGTTCGCTGTTTGTCGAAACCTTTGTCTGCAAAAGCCTTTTAATAGGGCTGGGAGAACCAATTCAACATGCCGAAGATAAGAGACGCAGCTATTCACGGTTATGGTTGCTATCTTCCAAGGTATAGAATATCCGGCGAGGAGATAGCAAGGGTATGGGGTAAATCCTCCGCCGAGCTGCCTGTCAAGGAGAAGGCGGTGGCGGGGTTGGATGAGGACACTATCACTATGGCTGCGGAGGCCGCGCGAATGGCTCTGGTTCGGGCCGGTGTAGAGCCTTCCAGGGTTCAGGCGGTTCACGTCGGAACTGAGTCCAAGCCCTACGCCGTTAAGCCATCTGGTACGCTGGTCGCAGAAATCTTGGGAGTATCCCGCCATGTAACCACCGCCGATTTCGAGTTCGCCTGCAAAGCAGGGACAGAGGCTATGCAGATGGTTACTGCTCTTGTCGAGACAGGTCGGATTGAGTTCGGGCTTGCCATAGGGGCTGATACGGCGCAGGGAAGACCTGGTGACGCCCTTGAATACACCGCGGCAAGCGGGGCCGCCGCTTACCTCATAGGCCGCAACGGCTCAGACTGTGTGGCGAAATTCGAATACTCAACATCATACGTGTCTGACACTCCAGACTTCTGGAGAAGAAGCTATGAACGGTATCCTATGCATGGGTCCCGATTCACCGGCGAGCCAGCCTACTTCCACCACACATTATCCGCTTTAAAGACCGTGCTCGAGGAAAACGGTTTCACCATCAACGACATAGACTATTTTGTTTTCCACCAGCCGAACGTAAAATTCCCCTTTGCGGTGTCAAAGATACTCTCCATTCCTATGGAGAAGGTAAAGCCCGGGATTGTTGCAGACGTGGTGGGTAACACTTACGCCGCTTGTTCTATGATTGGGCTTGCAAAGGTCTTAGACATAGCTAAGCCGGGGCAGCGTATAGTTATGACCTCTTATGGCTCGGGAGCTGGAAGCGACTCATTCGTGTTAACCGTGTGTGACGGGGTTGAGGAGAAACGTGGCAGAGGACCGAGTTTCAGCCAACTTCTCAGCCGCAGAAGGCCGATAGATTACTCGACCTATCTCAAGTTCAGGGATAAGCTAAGGGTGTAGCGGGTTGCGGGCTGTACTGGTCGGAGCGGGGTTGACGAAGGTGGATGAGCACTGGGACAAAGGCTTGACAGAGCTTATGGCGGAGGCCTCTCTTCAAGCACTCGACTCAGCGGGCGTTTCAACAGTCGACGCGGTATATGTGTCAAACGCTTTCGGGCAAATCCTGCAGGAGCAGTCCAACATAGGAGCATATGTAGCGGAGGAGCTTGGTATGAGAGGTGTCGCTGCCTCAAGGTTTGAGGCAGGCGGGGCCTCTGGCTTGGTCGCTGTGATAGCCGCTGTCGCGGCGGTTTCATCCGGTCTATACAAATCTGTTCTCGTCGTCGGCGGCGAGAAAATGTCTGAGGCAACCTCGGAGGATTATGTGTCGCTGCTCACAACGGAGGAGCCGGCCGAAACAGTTGCATCACTTGGGGTGACGCAACTGGCCGAGGCCGCTCTTCTTTACAAAGAGTATCTAAAACGCAACCGGCTGGAGCATGAAGATGTTGCATACTTCTCAGTTCTTAGTCATGAGCATTCTCAAACAGCTCCGCATGCTCAGTATCAGTTTAAAATCACCCTCGACAACGTGGTAAACTCGCCCATAGTGGCCGACCCCATTAGACGACTCGAGACAACCGCTCCAGCAGACGGAGCGGCAGCGGTTATAATCACTTCAAGGGAAACGGCCCTAAAAACCGACGGCTACAAGGCCGTCGTTTCAGGGATTGGCGCCGCCACCGACTATCCCTCGGCACTCGACCGCGAGGACCCTCTGTGGCTTAGTAGCTTGTCTCTGGCTTCTCAGAGAGCTTTGGAGATGGCGGGGAGAAAGGTGTCCGAACTAGATTTTCTTGAGGTTCATGACAGCTATAGCTTATTGTCGCCGCTTTCGCTTGAGGCTATTGGGTTAGCTGAGGCCGGTGAACCCTGTCATCTTGCCCGCAAAGGTTGGTGGACGTTATCCGGTGAAGTGCCTGTCAACACCTTCGGTGGCTTGAAGGGCCGCGGAAACCCGGTTGGGGCCTCCGGTCTATACGCCTTGGTCGAAAGCTATCTTCAACTAACTGGACGCGCTGGAAAAAATCAGGTCGACCATGCGAAGGTAGGGATGGTGACCTCGATGGCGGGTCTTGGCTCACTTTCGGCGGCGGCCGTCGTGGAGGAGTGGGTGTAGTATGTCGACGAGACCATCCTCCTACTGGCGTCTCCGCCCCTATCTCTACAGGCTTGAGGGAAACCGTTGCACACAATGCGGCCACTTTAACCCTCTCGCCCGAAAGATATGTAGAAAATGCGGCTCACGACGTCTCGAGCGAGACAGGCTCGCCCACCGAGGTAAACTAAGACAATTTACTGTAATCTATCAGCCGCAGACAGGTTTTGAGAAAACTGTTCCATACGCGGTGGGATGGGTTGAGATGTCTGATGGAACCCAGATAATGGGCCAGATTACAGACTGTGAACCATCGGAACTTTCAGTTGGCATGGATGTCGAAACGGTTGTCAGAAAAATACGTGTGGAAGGCGAGTCTAAGTTGATAGTTTACGGAGTAAAGTTTAGACCGGTGCTTTAGCGGTTGGCGAGGCTTTTCCAGAGGAGAATCACGGCATACTCCCTTGGTATCGACTCTTGATGAGCTATTTTCTCAATCTCCGCCCTGGCCACTGCCTCGGCCCTCTGCCCATGTGAAAGAATGTATTTTTTCTTGATTTCTTCAAAGAGCTTGGCGGGCTCCTCTTTGTTAGTGGTTATGTCGGCTATGTTGCGTGGAAGGTCTGAAAGCTGTTTAACCATTTCCTCCACCATCTTCAGCCTGTTTCGTAGGCTTGCGAGCTTTTTCCGTAGCTCAGGTATCTTGGCCTCCAGCTCCTCTCTGATGCCCACGCCCTTATCAGAGCCCGAGTCCTTCTCCAGCTGCATCGTGTTAAGCTCTATGCTTGACCAGATTAGCTCCTCCTCGACCTGCGCAAACTCCGAGCCTAAAGCCTCCTTCGCAGCTCTCAGCCTCTCCAAAACCTCTCCGCTTTTCTCCAGCAATGCGTTCCTTTTTTCAGCAAGCCTGCTCAATATGTTTCTCACCAACTGAGGCCTTAGTTCCTCCATCTTAATGCAGTAAAGCATGAAGTTACGGTCTAAACCGCGTAGGCGCTCGATTTCCCGCATCAGTTCGTCATACATCTTCAGGGCCTCGTCAAGCTCGTCGCCGACCGGCTGCTGTTGTACAGGCTCCTCGACAGGCTTCAAACTCACCTCTTTGACAGGTTGCTCCTCCTGTTGGGGTGTAGGGGGAACCACCTCTATGTCTGGAGAGGTTTCAGGCTTCTGCGGCGACGGCTTGATGCGGAGTACAATTTTCTTCGGCAACCTTCAGCGACCCCGTTTCGGCTGTTTTCCATCATGCTCCAAATAGCTTTTTAGCTTTTCCCAGCAGCCCCTCCTGCTCATCTAACAAAGGCTTGTCCCTCGTCTTACCAGTGGACTCGCCGAAGATATGCATAAAGTCGAAGGTGCCTAATGCATGGAGAGTGCTTTCAAGAAGTTTGGCCCGATGCACACCTATGCTCACAGGAAGGGAAACAACCTTCCCCTCTTTCGATATCTGGAAAACCTTGAACTTGAGAGACGAGATTCTACGTGTCTTAGCATACTCAACCGGGTCCACCACAAGCGCCACAGCCTTGCTAAACATGGCTTGGTATCTCTTCTGAGTGTCGATGTCAGTCGGCGAAAGAAAAACATCAAGCCCAGGATGCGAATGATACCATCCCACTATGTAGAGGTTCTTATCTGATTTGGAGAGTTCTTCTGCAACCCTTGCCATAACCATCTCGTCAAGCTGCACGTAAGCAGGTGTACCATACTGCTCACCCGTGACAGCGTCCCATATCTCGAGAACCTTCCCGGCCGATTTGCCGACCAGCAAGCCCGCCACCTCACGCTGAAGACTTGATGCAGCGTGTTTAACCACCTTCGCCAAGGCCAGCGGATAGATTCTTACACGCATTAGCAGACCATCGTCTTGGACGGTAATAAAAGTGACGCTGTGAGAAACATTGTTGAATATTACCGAGGTATTTTGTTTAATGGCTCGAGGTTTGACTTCTGGTTAATCCTTATATATGCTGTGGTTGTGAGGAGTCCAGAATGAAGATTAAGATTGTTCCCGCTGTCGGAGGAGGTTCACCCTTGGAGCTTGAGGTTGCTCCAAACGCCACCGTCGGAGCGGTTCGGACGAAGGTTTGCGCAATGAAAAAACTTCCACCCGACACCACCAGACTAACCTACAAGGGAAGAGCTCTCAAAGACACTGAAACTCTTGAGAGTCTCGGAGTTGCCGACGGAGACAAATTCGTACTCATCACTAGGACGGTGGGCGGATATGGAGAGCCAATACGTAGAGCTGCCTGAAAACGCGTGGTACAGGCGGCTGGCTCTCGAGTATGCTTTGATTCAGGAGAATGAGCCCACCTTCACACCTGTCGAGAACGACCTAACCCATTACGAAGGCGTCATAATCGGCTCAGGCGAATATGAGGGAGGCTTCTTCAGAGTAGAAATAATCATTCCAAGGTCTTATCCATATTTCCCTCCCGACGTTATCTGGCACACTCGGATATGGCATCCAAACTTCTCAGACAGCGTCCCCGCAAGAGTCTGTGAATCGATTTTCAAAGACCACTGGTCCCCCTCTCTCCGCATCGTGGCAGTTATAGAGTCTTTGAGAAACCTTTTGACAAACCCCAACCCCGAGGACCCGCTCAACCCCGTCGCGGCATTTGAGTACAAGAACAGGCCCGACCTATTCTACGCCCGTGTTAGACAATTTGTCGAAACATATGCTACGCCTGAGCAGGCTTTTGGAAAAAAACGTTGGAAGGGTTTGTAGTCTTGGGTGAGGCTGACGCCCTGGCGCGGTACGACCGTCAGCTACGGCTCGAGGGATGGGACCAGAACAGACTGCTGTCGGGACGGGTGATTATCGCAGGAGTTGGAGCGCTTGGATGCGAGGTTGCGAAAAACCTTTCTCTAATGGGTGTTGGCGAGCTCCTCCTTATAGACAACGATTATGTCGAGCTTTCTAACCTCAGCCGACAGATGCTATACACCGACCAGGACATAGGCAGGCCAAAAGCGTCAACTGCAGAGAAAAAAATATCCATGATGAACCCTCTTGTGAAAGTGAAGGGCCTACAAACAGATGTGCGGAAAATCCCGGAAGAAACCTTTGCTGAGGCAGATGTCATAGTCTCAGCTGTCGACAATTGGCCAACAAGAAGATGGATAAACTCGATGGCGGTGCATGTTGGAACACCGCTTGTCGACGTAGCTACCGACGGCTACTATGGAAATGTTCAAACCGTGATACCCAGGGTTACCAGCTGTCTGGAATGCCATGCAGAGGTCCTCATTCCCTCGGACATACAGGCTTCGGAGTGCTCTCTACGCCGCCGCACCCCAAACGACCTCGTCAAAGACCTTAGTGAACGAGGCATATCAATAAACTTCTCCGACGCCGAGGCCCTCTTCCAACACAACATCAAAACAGTCTACGACATCAAGTTCGCTCCGCAGACAGTGTTGGAGCAGATGGACAAGACGCTTAGAGAACAGGTCATTCAGCTCCGTTCACTGCTTAACCCAAAGATGCCCGCTCTGCAGAGCATATCGGCAACAGTTTCAGGCCTTGCCGCGTTCGAAGTGGTTCGGATACTTCATAGGGGTTCTCTGGGCAGGACGTTGAACGGCATGATGGTTTTCGATGGACTGAAGGGAAGGCTTACGCGTGTAAAGCTGGAGAGAAACGTGAACTGCCACGTGTGCGGCTACAGCGAGGAAAAACCTATGCAGATAAATGTTGCACCAAACGAAACCGTAGCCGACCTGAGAGAGAGAATATCCAACCTACTAATGTTCCCCGACACCCGTTTACAACACGGCTCCAAACTATTGGAAGACCAAACGGAGATTGCATCAGCAGGTATAGCTGACGGGGACATACTTTATATCCATTCAAGCAGAAGAGCAACACCGGTGGCTGTGAAGGTGAAGCTGGTTGAGGCTGGTGATTAGAGAGGTTAACGCAGGGTTTTGGAACCCTTTCGAGGAGCCGAAGCCAAAGCCTAAGCAGGAGAACTGTGTAATATGTGGACTGGAGATGGGGAATGAAAAAACATATTCATGCCCTCACTGTGGAGCGGTAGGTCATATGTCGTGTTTTGATGACTGGCTGGTGGTGAAGCAGACGTGCCCGCTTTGCCGAAGGCCGCTGGTAGAGATGTGAAATGAGCGGAGAAGAAAACGAGAAAGTTATCGAGCTGGATTACTTGGAGACGCCGAAAGGCGCGGTAGCAAGGTTCGAGGGTGTCCGACAGCTGGCTGAGGTACTTGCGGAAGTCATTGAGGAAATAGACAAGATGAAAGAACGGCTGCAAACACTGCCTGAAACCAGTCAGACTCCAGAGAACCTCGAGCGCAGGCTGAAATACATAGAAGACCAGTTGATTGTGCTTAGCGATGACGTGAGAGAGATATTAAACGCCCTCGGAGAACTGTCTGCGACGGTTGCGCAGATAAAAAAGGCTTTGAAGCTATGATGTAAGGAAGGCTCGTCTCATCTCTGTGATTAACTCGTTAAGTTCAGTCCTTCGTCTCTCCATCTCAGCTATCTCTCTTGCCAGCGCCTCTTTGTAGGCCTCCAGCTTCTTAACCTCCTCCTTCAACTTGTTCGATGTCTCTATCAAAGTCTCCGCCTCGGCCCTGCTTTTCTCTAGAGCGGCGAGACGCTCCTCAAGCTCCTTCTCCCTACGTATCATCCTCTCCATTCTTATCTCCCGCAGCTTGAACATCTTATCCATCTCTCTTCCAAAGTTCTCCAGCTTTTTCTGAGCCTCTTCAAAGGATGCGAAGTAGCGTTCCGACAAGATGTGTATCTCTGTCTCGAGTGCTTCCTTCTTGGTGATAAGCTGTTTCAGCGTCTCCTGAGCTTCGGCTATCTGCTTCTCCTTGGACTCAAGCTCCTCACGCCACTTCAGAACCTCCTCACGAAGCCTCGACAAACTCTCCTTCTCCTGCATAATCCTCTGAACCTCTTTAACCAGCTCAGCCCTCTGACTAGACAAAAGGTCAGCTGTCTCATGCAAACTCTCACTAAGCGACTTAACCTCCTCTGTTAAAGCCCTGTAAGAGTCCAAAGCCTGGTCCAGAAGATAGGCTTTCTCGATGATAGATTGCAGAGATGAGAGTGTTCTCTGAGGAGATGAAACCTGCTCAAGAACTTGGCGAACATCCTCCTTTAGCTTGGCCAAGGCTTCTTCGAGCAGGCTTATTCTCTCCTCAAGCTTCTCTATGACCTGAACCCTTATGGCCGCGACCTCTTTACGGAGGTCTGAAATGCTGTCTGACTTTCTCGGGAGCAGACCCATGGCTTGATGGTGGCTTTGCATGATTATAAACCCTACTCGGTCCCAGAAGATAGAGAATGGCCAAGTATTTTTCAAAGGTTTTCGTGGAGCATGTTTTTATAAGGTGGAGCATCTGGTTTTAATCGGCATGGTTGTGTCTGAGAGACGCTTGCTTGTTCGGTTTTTTCAGATAGGCTCGGTGCTGGCTTTGGCGGGGAGCATACATGTGCTGACCCTCCTACTTCCATGGTACACCGTCAGGGCTGACAATGTCTCAACCTCTGTTTTGAGCGGCTACCTGCTGCCGGAGACATTATCACTCTCGGTTGCTGGAGGGGTTTTAGCAGGTTTGTCGCTGTTGGCGACATCTTTTAGCCAGCGCCCCATGTCTGTGAGAACCGTGCTAGTTGTTTTCTCGCTTATAGGAGGAGTACTGGCTATGGTTTCTCCGCTCTATCTAGGGTTTGTCAGGGTTCCTGCTCTGAACGTGTCTGGTGAGCCGGGTATAGGGTTCTTCGTCGCTCTTTTCTCTGCCATAGTCATCCTCGCTCTAGGAGGAGTGGCTCTTCTGACACGGCCGCGTGTGGTCGAGATTCCGTATCAGAGCTATGGTGGAGTGAGCGGGGCCACAGTCTCGTCAACACAGCCTATGGAGACGACATCTTTCGAAGTTGTTGGAGAAGTTGAGGAAGGAGTTGTCTGCCCCATCTGCTATACTTCCGTGGAGGCTGAAAACGCTGTGAGATGCTCCTCATGCGGTGTCATTTTTCACTCGGGATGCCTTGACGCATATGTAAACATAAACGGTACTTGTCCAAACTGTGGAAGAGCCGTTGTCTAGCGTGAGCCTTCATGGGTCTCGAGGAAATCGTTAAACTCGGTCTTGAAAGGGGTTTTTTCTTTCCGTCGGCCGAGATTTACTCCGGCTCTCCGGCGGGTTTCTGGGAGTATGGACATCTCGGAGCACTACTCAAACGCAAGTTCATAGACGCTTGGCATCGCCTAATGGTGCGAAGAGATGAGATGCTTCTCGTCGACGGGTCGCAGATTCTCCCCAAACCCGTTTTCATCGCATCTGGTCATCTAGCCACATTCGCAGACCCCATAACACGCTGCAAATCATGCAAGTCGGTGTACAGAATCGATAGATTGCTGGAGGAGAAGCTTGGTATAAAGGTTCCAGAAAGAACTCCGCCCGAGCAGATTGACGCGATTATTGCTGAGCATGGTTTCCGCTGCCCTGCCTGCGGGGGAGAGCTGGACAAGGTATCCCTGTTCAACATGATGTTCGGTGTTTCTCTGGGAGCGTCCGGCGACGAAGGATATCTCAGGCCCGAGACATGTCAAAACATCTTCATAGATTTTCCACGTGTTTACAAGATTTCGCGAAGAAAGCTGCCGCTCCCACTCGCACAGGTGGGGAAAAGCTTCCGTAACGAGATATCTCCTCGCCAATCTCTTATCAGGCTTCGGGAGTTTACACAGGCAGAGATAGAGGTTTTCTTCAACCCACGCACAGCCAACGAATTCGAGAAGGCCAAAACAGTTGCTGACAAAGAGTTAAACATGTGGATGGGAGACAGGGTTGAAAAAATCACATGCGAAAGAGCTTTTGAGAAAGGTCTGGTTTCGAGCTGGCTCGTCGCATATTATCTCTGGCTTGTGCAGGACTTCTACTTCCGCCTAGGCATAAACCCGGACAAGCTAAGGTTTAGGAGGCTCGGTGATGATGAGAAGGCTTTCTACGCCGCCGAGGCCTGGGACTTGGAGGTCCTTACTTCGACTGGGTGGATGGAGCTTGTAGCCTGTAACAACCGAACCGACTATGACCTCGGTGGACATCAGAGGATTAGCGGAGTCGACCTCAGGATAACGGAGGATGGCGAGACGTTTCTGCCGCATGTTTTCGAGCTTTCGATGGGCGTTGACAGAAGCCTTCTAGCTCTTCTCGAACACGGCTATGTCCAAGAAAATGGTAGAAGTGTTCTCCGTCTCCACCCAGCCCTCGCTCCGTACACACTCGCGGTTTTCCCCCTGCTTGACAGGCCTGAGCTAACTCAGGTCGCCCAACGGCTTTACAGTATGCTTCAGCTTGATTTTGACACATTCTATGACGAGAAGGGAAGCATAGGCAGAAGATACAGGAGACAGGATGAGATAGGCACACCCTTCTGCATAACAGTAGATTATCAAACCTTGGAGGATAACACGGTGACCGTAAGAGACCGAGACACCATGAAACAGGAACGTGTAAGCATAGATGTGCTCAAGAGCTTCATATCGGATAAGCTCGTGATATAACCGCGCATGTTTAAATAATCGATGGACGCCGATACATCGATGGCGGACACTACTTCGCTTATCATATACATAGTTGTCTCGGCTCTGCTGCCTGTCCTTCTAATCATTGGTTCTAAGCTCCTCTCACCCAAAAAGCCGGCGAGACGGAAGAAACTCTCTTTCGAGAGTGGACAGGTTCCGTTTGGCTGGACAGAGTCGTCTTTTCCCGTCGAGTATTTTCCTTACGCTATTATCTACATAGCCTACGCGGTCATCGCCCTAGCTGTCTTCCTCTCCGTTGTAGCTGTCATCGACAACCCAGGGGCAGCCCTCAACGTGGTTGTTTTGCTAGCTGTTCTCAGCGCTTCATCGATATACGCAGCAGCTACTCTCAAGAATTTGCCGCAGAGGCTGTAGAGCGATGGTTGTAGCTTTGCCACCTCCATTACAAGAGCTGATCAGGTTTCTGGCGAGCGAGAGCTTCGTAAAGGCGGCTGTTTTCCCGGGAGCAGCCTTCGTGGCGGTATTGGGCATACTGTCCGTCTGGTATGAGAGAAAGCTTCTAGCACGCATTATGCTCCGCCCCGGGCCTCTTCACGTGGGCAAGTACGGCGGATGGCTGCAGGTAATCGCTGACGCCGTCAAGTTTCTCTCAAAAGAGTTCATCATCCCGACACGGGCCAAGAAAAAGCTGTTTGTCACCATGCCTCTCACAGCACTTTTCCTTTCAGCACTCCTCTTCGCCTTCCTCCCCTTCAGTGAGTACTGGGTGATTTATAGAAGCGAGATAGGTGTCCTACTCGTCTTTGTGCTGATAGCTCTCACACCCATTCCTTTGATCATAGCGGGATGGGCCTCCGGCAGCAAATACAGCTTCGTCGGCATGCTGAGGTTCGCTTTCCAAATATTTGCATACGAGGTCCCCCTTTTCATAGCGTTGGCAGGTGTTATTCTCGCGGCAAAATCCTTCGACATAGTCGAGATTGTGAACGCACAGTATGCTCTACCGTTTATCGTCACACAGTTCATAGGCTTTCTCGTCTTCTTCATAGCCGCGGTCAGTGAGGCGGAGCGGATACCTTTTGACCTTCCAACGGCGGAGCAGGAGCTTGTTGAGGGATGGATGGTTGAGTATGGTGGCGTGGGATTTCTCGGAATTCAGCTGGCCATGTACACGAAGCTTGACGCCCTCTTGTTCCTCACCGTCAACCTATACCTAGGCGGGTGGCATGGACCGGCTATACCCGGTGTGCCTGAGACAATTCTACATCCGTTCTGGGTCTTCGTAAAGTTCCTTATACTTTTGACAATCGTGTTCATGTTTAGAGGTGTCTACACCCGCATAACCATAAGAAAAATCCTCGACCTGGGCTGGAGATACCTTATACCTCTCGGCTTCATCAACCTGTTTCTCGTCAGCCTCACAATCTATCTGCCGACTCTACTTGCCTAGCCTTTTCTCATCCTTTTCAATTTAAACTCCAAGCCTGTGGAGACGATGTTTGCTCTTACGATAGTGTAGACGACTTGGTCAAGCATGCGTCCAAAAGCATTGTCATCCATATTGGCTCCTCCGGTTTCATAAATTTTTTGAAGCTGCTCCATGTTGTTGTCGAGGTCCAGATGCCCTGACAAGTGTTGGTAAATAGAGCTGCTTTTGATTTCCTGATGAATCTTCACGGATTCAGTAAAGTATGTAAAGTCCTCTGTGTCAAGGAATGTTCTCAATGTTTTTGCTAGGAGACGCAACTTTTTCAGTAACTCATGGGCCTCGGGTCTCTCTTTTGGAGTTAGCTCTGTCGCCATGGCTATCCTCTCAAAGCTGTGACAAGTTTGTCGAACCAGCCGAGCTCGGCCGGCGGCCCTCTGACACCAGGTTTGGCGAGCTTTTTGGGGCTGTAGAAAAGGGAGCGTCTATCGGTGTCCGAGAGCTCGATCTCGTTCGTCATCTCGAGGGCGTAGAAGGGACATGCATCTACACATAAGCCGCAGAAGACGCAGCGGCCATAGTCAACCGCTGGGAAGTATGACTTCTTGTTGTGAGCGAGTTTTTCATCAATTTTCGTTATTGCTAAAATAGCTTCATACATGCCGTTGCTAAGCTTGTGGTATTCGTCTTCTTTGTCCGCGCCCTGTACTTCGATGACTTGGTCGCTCCATCCGTTTCCGCGGGCCCATGTGAGGAAGCTGTCGAAATATGATTCGAGAACAGCCTCGGACCTGTAAGAGTAAATGGGCTCTGCGTTCAGCTTCCACTCATAGCCCTCGCCAGCTTGTTGCAGCGCCCTCAAATCATTCCAGACGACGTCAACCACTGGATGCGAATTCGGGCCAACACCGTTTTCATTTACACCCAGTCGGGTGACGAGGTTCTCGACAAAGTCTACAGCGGCTTTCTCACCCTTTCTATAGTCCTCTACAAACTTTTTGTCGAGCTTGAGGGATGCATTGAACCCATACACCATCATAATGGCTTCGGCCACGTTTTGGCAGGCTATGTCACATAGGCTGCAGCCTGTGCATTTGTCGAGATAGAGGATGTGCCTGCCTTTGAAGCCGGGGTAGGCTATGCTTGCTTTGGGGTCGTAGCGATAGTTTTCACCTGTAGTGTTTATGATTTTCTCGTAGGGATACTTTATCGTGACTGTGGGCATAAATACGTGTTTCAATGCGACTATCATCGGCTTAATTATCCTGGCGATGGTCTCGAAAGCCAACGTGGTTCACCTAGCGAAGAGCCATTCCAAGATAAATAGGTAATCAGTTGACAATCACACGGTTCGTCCGCTTGGCTAGGAGATATTTCCGGTACAGCCTGTGGCCGAAAAGAGCGTTAAAAATTGTCAACAGCTGGAGAGTTACATGGGTGGCGATAAAAACCGGTAGGGGTTGTTTCAGAACCACTATCACTACTATAGCTGTTATGAATATGAAGAAGTGTACGAGAATGGCTGCTACGACGGATGTTGTCTGGTATTTCTTCACAGCCTCCTCGATTCTTGTCGATTCATTTGGCTTCAGTCTTGACCACCGCCTGTTGACGAGTTTTATCCAACTGGTTGAGGTATTCTCCTGGGAAGTCTGGCATGTTGTTTTTGATGGCTTGCCAAGGGTCGGGGTCAGCCTTGGGCCCGAACTTCCAGCTTAGCAGCATGTTTAACAAGAAGATTGCTGTGCCTATGCCTATCAGAAAAGCTCCAACCGAGGCAACTACATGCCAAGGCTGGTACTCGGGGACATAGCCGTAGTATCGCCGCGGCATACCCATCAGGCCTAGGACCATCATAGACATGAAGACAAGATACTGACCAATGTTGGCGGTTATTGCATGGATTTTGCCGAGGGATTCGCTGTACATTCTCTTTGTCAAGTATGGGAAATAGTAGTATGTTGCGGCGAAAGCGGCTTGTGATATGGCTCCGAAGAGGATGAAGTGCATGTGGCCTACAACCCAGTAGGTATCATGAAGGTGCCAGTCGACAGGTATCGCTGGATGGAAAACACCTGTTATACCTCCGACAATGAAGGTGCCTATGAACGAGAGAGTGAATATTGTTGGAGTGTTGTAACGTATTTTTCCTCCCCATAATGTTGCCTCCCAGTTAACCACTTTAACTCCGGATGGGATGGCGACAAGCATCGTCATTATCATGAACGGGGCGAGGGTGAGTGGTGATAGCCCGGTGGTGAACATGTGGTGGGCCCATACACCGAAGCTTAGCACGGCTATGAGTACCGTTGATAGAGCTATCATACGGTAGCCAACTATGGGTTTCTTGACGAGACGGGGCAGTATTTCAGATATTATTCCCATTGCGGGGAGAACAAGTATGTAGACCTCCGGGTGTCCGAAGAACCAGAAGAGATGCTGCCAGAGTATTGGGTCGCCTCCCTGTGCGGGGAGGTAGAAACCTGTGCCAAGGTTTCTGTCGAGCAGTAGCATGGTTAGGCCAAAAGCGAGTGGGGGGACGGCGAAAACTATGATGAACGCTGTTACAACCCATGACCAGACGAAGAGAGGAAGTTTCCACCATCCCATGTCAGCTCGTCTAAGCCGCCAAGTAGTGACTATGAAGTTCAAGGCCCCGACCATTGATGAAGTGCCTGCAACGTGTAGGCTCAGTATCCAAAGGTCGACTCCGAGGCTCGGCTCAATCACTGATAGGGTTGCATAACCAGTCCATCCTATGTTAGCCCAGCTCGAGATAAGCAGGACACCGGCGGCCAGAAACAGCCAGAAGCTCAGGGCGTTGAGCTTGGGATAATACATGTCCGGAGCACCTATCATCTTGGGGATTAGATAGTTTCCGAGACCCGCGAAAACAGGCATGGCCCAGAAGAAGATCATCAACGTACCATGTATTGTGAAGAGCGAGGAGTAGGTGTTCGAGTCTACCAGGTTGCCTTGAGGTGTGGCGAGCTCGAAACGCATCAGCAGCGCCAGCAGCCCTCCTATGACGAGGAAGATGTAGGAGGCGGCTATGTAGAGCATCCCTATGTGGGCGTGGTTGGTCGTCGATAAAATTTGGTAAACGCTCTTATACCATGGCTTGGGCTCTGCTTTTTCAACGGTCACCGTGGTCATGGCTCAACCACCATGTTCGCTATCATACTGTAGTGACCTTGTCCACAGAATTCGGCGCATTGTATTAAATATGTCCCTGGCTCCAACGGAGTTACATAGAGCACGTTTGTGCGGCCTGGGACGACATCTTTCTTCAGCCCGAAGTCTCGGAGGTAGAAGCTGTGGATTACGTCTTCAGAGTTTAGCTCTAGCTTCACGGTTTGGCCCGCTTTGACACGAAGCTCGCCGCTGACGGTTCCATCGGGGTAGACAAACTGCCAAGCAAACTGACGTGCGACAACCTTGACCGTCAAATCCGCCGGCTTATCGGCTTCAAGGTCGTTCAAAACATTCCACGACCAGAAACCGATTACAGCGAACAATATCAATGCGCCGACGATTGTGGCGTTCTCCACAAGCTTAACCCTCTCCATGGCATTACTCACCTTTTTCTCTGAATTTATACATCATGAAGAAGAGTGCACCTATAAATATGGAGCCCACCGCGGAGCCAGCGATGTAGACAAATTGGTAGAGCCTGTTAATTTCTATGGTTTGAGGGGACACCGGTCTAAAGAGCTGCCCAAAATTTCCCAGGACAAGGAGAGTTGAGAAAATGGCGAAGATGATTAGAGCGAGTATTAGGTAGTCTGTTGTTCTTACCTCAGACATGGGGAACCACCTCTTGGGCTGTATTTTTGTGTTTTTCCTGTGCGCGTATGACAAAGGAAGCTGTGGCTAATGAGGAGTGGAGGGCTAGAACGGTTGCCGCAACCGCTTGATGCACGGCAATCACTATAGGCGGTATTGCTGTGTAGATTACCACTGCGCCTACCACGAAAACCTGCAGCAAAAGCGCTGCGAAAGCATATACAGCCAAAGGACGGAGCATGGTTCTCCAGCCGAGGTAAAAGGTGTAAATTCCTGAGAGGAAAGTGGTGAAGGCGACGATTCGGTGTCCGAATTCGAGGAGAATAAATGGGTCGTTTTCGAGCGGGCAGAGGGGCCAGTCGGGACAAGCCATCCCCGCGCCAACTTTACTGACATAGCTGCCTAAGGACATCGTCAATATCGCCAGTAGCGATGTTCCAAGGGCGGAGTAGAAAACCCGCCTGAGATTCATTTGGTAAAAAAGTTCTTATGCGGTTATTTATATGTAGCCTGGCATCACTTCTTTGGAAAACTTCTCCATGTCTTTAACGTAGTCTTCGGCAGGTTTGTCTCCGAAGTAAAGAGCAAAATGTGTAACCTTAAGGTTGACGTACTGTTCTATGGTATCCATTATTTTGGTTGGTGAGCCTGTGAGGATTGCTCTGTTCTCGCCGGCTCTGACCTTTACGACTTGGGGGGTTTTTCCCGAGAAGTCCACTGTGAAACGTCCCGATATTTTGAAGCCATTGGTCTGATTTAGGTTGGAAACCCGCTCTCTGAGCGTCTCAAGCGTTATGCCTGTGAAGTGCCATGCCTGACCATATTTCACGGCTCTTCTTAAGGCGTGTTCGCTGTTTCCGCCAATCCAGATAGGTGGCCCATCTTTCTGTGCAGGAGCGGGTTCGAAGATGCCGGCATCCACCTTGTAGTAGCGGCCGTTGAAGGAAACTTCTCCCCCTTGCCACAGCTGTTTAATGAGTCGAAGAGCTTCGTCAAACCTGCGCCCACGGTTTCTAAAATTCGCACCAAGGTTTTGGAACTCTTCTTCACACCATCCAGCTCCAAACCCTGCCACCACCCGGCCACCGCTGAGCACATCGATGGCTGCCAGAGCTTTTGCGACTTGGACAGGCTCTCTCATCGGAAGAATCAATACAGAGGAGCCGACCCTCACCTCTTCCGTGACCGATGCAACGTGGGCCATGGTGGTGAGAGCCTCGAGGATGCTTCCGTAAGGATGTCTCTGCGTTGGAGGCAGTAGCAAATGGTCGGTTATCCAAACGGACTCGTATCCAAGCTCCTCAGCTTCGGACGCGACAACATCTATGGCCTTGGGTGAAAGATGTTTTCCGAAGTTGGGGATGCAGACGCCGAACTCGATTCTCATGTCTCAACACCTGCAAGCCTGCGGCTGAGACGTATCAGCTTTCTCGCCACATCGTATGCATCGGTGCCGAACACAACCGCCATAGGCTCCTTCCCAACGTCTCCACGGTGGTAAACAACGTCAACCACTCCTCCTGCTTTTCTAATAGCCTCCTCTATCCCCCATGGGATGGTTCGCCCCTCTTCTTTCTTAACCTCCTCAGGCTCGGCGGCCCTGTCATATGATGAGACGCTTAAGCCTAGGGTCTCTAACGTGGAAAGTATTTCATCATCGAGCCGGATGTTGGCGGCGCTTCTTACGGATGGGTCATGTTTCATGGCTGTTAAAACAGCGTTGGCGACGTGTCGGGATGCGCCGAACCATGGCTCCGAGGCAAAGGTGAACCCGTCAGGTGTTTTCACTATGCGGCCGGGCACTCCTACAACATCTTCGGGAGAGGACGCGTACTCAGCTGCAACCACGATGTTTGACCCGCTCTCGGGAATCAACCGCTGGAAAGACTCTTCACGCTCAATCATTTTCAACGCCTCTCTCAGCTGACGGAGCGCCGTCAGTTTTTCGGAGTTTGCGTAGACAGCCCCTGTCGGGTGGACGGGGCCATAGCCGCGTCCGATGTCCAATCCTCTTTTTATGGCTTCGTTGACGAATCTCTGGGCCGCTTGGACTGCTTGGGGGATTTTCCAGCCCTTTGCGAGGTAGGCCGCGGTGGCTGACGCGAACACACATCCTGTTCCATGGGTGTTGCGTGTGTGGATTTTCTCGGCGGAGAACCTGTATATATTGTCTGCGTATAGGAGGATGTCCGTGGTTGTTTCACCGGGCAGGTGTCCTCCCTTAACCACCACAGCTTGGGGCCCCATTTCAGCTATCCTTTGAGCGGCTTCAACCATTTCCTCGACAGAGCCTATCTCAATACCTGTCAACAGCTTGGCCTCGTTTATGTTGGGGGTTACAACGGTTGCAAGCGGAAGCATTTTTCTCACAAGGGCGTCCACGGCGTTGGGCTTTAGCAATGGCGCACCACTTTTAGCGACCGCCACAGGGTCAACAACCAATGGAGCCTTTATCTCAGATAACTCGTCTGCAACAGACTCGATAATCTCCTCACTGAACAACATGCCGGTTTTGACGGCGTCAACACCAATATCATTGGCGACGACGCGTATCTGCTCTCGGATTATTTCGGCGGGAACTTGGTGAATAGCCGTTACAGCTTCTGTGTTCTGGGCTGTGATGCAGGTGATGGCTGACATGCCGTGAACTCCGAGTGCGGCAAATGTTTTGAGGTCTGCCTGAATACCGGCGCCGCCGCCTGAGTCTGAGCCTGCGACGGTCAGGACGCGTTTAACCATGGCCTTAACTACCTGCGGTGTTATAAAAGCTGAACCTTCTCTTAACAACCCCGGCAGCTCTTCTCTCTTCCGCCGTCATGTTAAAGACATCTCGTAGCATGTCGAGATAGTTTTTAGAAGGCTCTATCCCTCTCCGCGACATCATTCTTTTGGCTGTTTCGATGGCCTGCTCGATGTCAAGTTCAATTTTCTCGGTGGGTGTGTATATTGTGAAGGATGGGATGTCTGTGTGAGCTTCTCTGTAAACGTGGCTTGCTACTCCGATTTTTATGCCACCTGAAACCATGGTGCCTATTCCTGTCTTGACGTGGTCCGCGAAGAATGAGCCGAGGAACTGCCTCCCTGTTTCGACTCTTCTGCCCTCAACGATTATCCTAAAGTTGCCGTATGTGTTTTTCATGTTGGAGACCGTTGTTCCAGCGGCTATGTTCACCCACTCGCCTACAACGCTGTGTCCCAAAAACCCGTAATGTCTCTTGTTAGAATATCCCATAAAAACAGATGACTCAGTCTCTCCTCCAACCCTGCACACGGGCCCGATGCAGCAGCTCGCGACATAGGAGTTGGGGAAAATGCGGGATGATTTACCAACATAGCATGGGCCCACAATTTTCGTGAACGCCTCAACAAAAACACCCTCGTCAAGCACGATTGGGCCTTTCCTATCATCCAAGACAACGTTATTCTCTACCTCTATCTCCCCGCGGGCAAACACACGGCCCCTTTGACCGTAACCTGTTTTTTCTCCAACAATCTCATCCACAATTAGCGTGGGTGCGAGTTCAACTAAGTCCCACAGGTTGTTGACTAAGTTGGCTTCAAGCTTCCTCTTCGATAAATGGTTCACCGGGATTTCGAACATTTTTCCAGGCGTTGTCAGGCTTTGCAGGAAATTTTCGGGAAGGTCTGGCTCAGCTAGCTTAACGGCCGCAACCTCTTCGCCAACATAGAAAACATGGCCGGCCTCGGCTTTTCTAAGCGTCTCAGCCACCAGCTTGTTTACCACGAGTCTGCCGTTGATGAGTAATGTTACACCCGTTGTCGGCGGCGTGTTAACCACGGCTTCTGGGTATTTTTCCTTCAAAACCCGTGTGAGGTGATGTCTTGTATAGAGATGGATTTTCTCAACGTCGGTGAAATGGTGTATTATTTTCTCGAGGATGGTGCTGGTTCCTATGAATATGTCGTAGACGGGTCTTGTGGTTGTCAATGGCCAGAACCGGAGTAGGCCGGGGTCCTCGTAGACACAGATGTTCATGAACCCTTGTGTCAACGGCTGGAATTAAGGTTGATAACTATGTCGACATGTTTTGTTAGCTCCTCTACTTTCCGTCTCTCAGATGCCGAGAGACCTGTTCCAAAGTCCTCGGACAGCTTTGCTCCATAGTAGGCCGTCGCGATGAAGGTGGAGGCTTTCTCGACATATGCAAGCAGTTCAGCTGCGTCGGCTCCGTGGAGAAATATGGTGACGTCGTTGACTGCGAGGACAGGTGTCGGATTCTGAATAAATTCATTGAATAGTCTCTTGGCGGGCTCGAGATTTGAGTGGACGTATTTTTTGAGTTCTTCCGCGTTGCATGCCATGAGCCTAGGTGCGTAGACGTTGGGTGGTCGCTTGTAGTGGAGGCCGTCGACTTTCATGTGGTCTGTTAGTGGGCCGCCTACGTCCATTATCCGTGGGGGAGCGAGGTCTATGACGGTTATGCTGCATGGCCCCAGCTTGGTGAGAAGGCTGTGGAGTATTTGGGCGAGGAGGCTTGTTTTTCCCGAGCCTGCCTCTCCGATGATGAGGGTTCTTTTGCCCAGCAGCTCCTCGGTGTTCAACGCTGTCTGCGTATTGTGGCGGTGATGGCTCGAGATATAACTCCATATCTCTCTGCCGCGAGTAGGAAGAGGAATCCCGCGACAGCGCCTGTGATGGAGCTGATGGCCCAGCCTCCCCAGAGAAGCAGCAAGGCAGGCCAGAACCCGAGTGTCTCAAGGTTACGGAGCATGACTGCCGCGGGCCCAACCGCAGGCCCGATACTCGGAGCCACCACAGCGAGCGCTATTGTTCCACCAATCAATACAGTGCCTATTGGCTCTGCGAAAGCGGCCAGATACCTTAGCCGAGGGTTAGGCAATCTTCTAAGCAGGATGTAGAACAGGCCGACCAAGACCGCTCCGGGAATGCCGCCCGGGTATGCGAACACCGTCCCCGTTCCCAGCGCAATCCGCACCGTTCCAACTATGATTGCGACGAGAGCTCCCCAGAGCGGGCCCAGCAGAACCCCGGAGAGTACGTTGATGAAATGCTGGCCCGGAAAAGCTCTTGACCCGAGCCATTCAAACATCATGGGCGATATTACTATACCGAGAGCGCTCAAGGCCGATGCCAGAGCTACTTTTTTGGAGAGGTTCATGCAACCATGGTTTTTCCAGAGAATATAAGGATATGAATAAGTGGCTTATTTCCAGACCCAGTAGTTGCTGGTCAAGTAGTTGACAGCCATGCCAGCCAACACACCCACGATGTTGGAAACCAGATAAAATATCCCCAGGAAATCGGTTAGAAGATAGAGGATGCTTAGCGAGGTTATGGTTCCCGCTATTCTTGAGCCGTGGAACCTGAGGAGGCGTCCGAGTATGCCGCTGGGCCCTGCTCTGTCTCGGAAGGTCCAGTATTCGTTGAGGAAAAAGTTGTTGAGAATCGAGATTTCAAGGCTTATCGCGGCGGCTATTAGATAAAGCCTCTCGCCAAAGACATAGTTTGTGAGCAGGAAAAGCGCTACCGTGTTGACGACGAGGCCGACGCCGCCCACCACACTAAACTTGATGAGCCTCGGGATATCTAAGCTCCTCAGAAAACTTCTCATTCCTTTCACCCTTCCGAGAAGATGTTGAGGCTTGTCTGGCCTGAGACAGGTTTAAGCCCTGAGAACCTCACTCCAACACGTCTGAGCATCATTTTCTCATCTGTTTCGAGAAGCTTTGTTAAGAGAAGGCGGAGGCTTCTCAACACTTCGTCGAGAGTTGCTCCCAAACGTATGTCAGCCTGTCGAGTGATTGTTTCAAGGCGCGTGGTTATCGCTATCAACCCTATCTTTGAGGCGAAAAACTTCGACGACGCAAGCCTCGAGTAAGCTTCTGAAGTAGCTGCTGCAAGCGTCTCCATGACCTCTTCGACTTCGCGGGTGTTCCGTTTAAGGGTGACTATTTTGCTCAACTGCTTAGGCGGAGGCCTCTCCTCTATAACCTCGTCATAAATTCCTCTTGAAGCTAGGTAGAGGTATTGGGCTTTCTTTGGCCCGAAAAGTTCCTCAAGTTTCTCCAGACTTTGGCGGGAGAGGTCGCCGATTGTTTTGATTTGGTGTTCGGCGAGGAGTGTCTCTGTTTTGGCTCCTATGCCGGGGAGGTTTTTGACAGGCAGGTCTCGTAGAAATTCTTCCACATTTTCGGGTTTCACGACTGTGAGGCCGTCGGGCTTCGAGTAATCCGCCGCCATCTTCGCTATGACGCGGTTGGGGCCCACTCCGATGCTGCATGTTAAACCAAAGTTTGCTCGGATAATTTCCTTGACTTTTTTCGCGAATTTCTCGGCCTCGATGTAGTCTCCTCCCACGGCTTGTGTAATGTCCATCACGGCCTCGTCAATGCTCTCGACTCGGAGTGGTGTGTTGAATTTTTTGAGGTTGGCCATGATTTGACGCGAAACAGTTGCGTAGTGTTCAAGCCGCACTGGAAGGATTACGGATTCTTCTGGTAGAAGTTTCTTGGCAGCTTTGATTGGCATTCCTGCTTTTACGCCGAATCTTCTCGCGACATAGTTTGCTGAACTCACTACCCCGCTGTCAGAGGTTCTTCCTGAAAAGACGCATACACAGAGCGGCTTTCCCCTCAGCTCAGGGTTCTCAACCTCCTCAACCTGAGCGAAAAAATAGTCAAGGTCCAGGAAAAGCACAATCCGCGGCAATTCCGGAAACTCTTCTTCGGAACGGTATAAAAGCCTCCACGCAATACATAGAGGTGATGCGTAGGATAGGGCTTGCTCGGGGACCTGAGCTTTTTCTATATAGTTTTCCCGAGCCGCATCCCTTGAACAGGATAAGGCTTGAGGCTTTCTACCAGAAGATTGACAGTGAAGGAAAAGAATTGCAGGGCTTATTATTTGTCGAGCCTGAAAAAGCGGGGAAAGGTGATGTAACGCTTTTCCACACACCTTCCTATGTGGAGTTTGTTGAAGAAAGATGCAGGGTGGGAAGAGGTTACCTCGACTACGGTGACACACCCGCTTTCCCAGGATGTTTCGAAGCTGCTTCATACGTCGTTGGAACTACGCTTAAGCTATTACGCATGATTCTCTCCGGCGAGATTTCAGCAGGATTCAACCCCATGGGCGGCCTGCATCACGCGAGACGGGACAGAGCGGGCGGGTTCTGCATATTTAACGACGCCGGCGTAGCCATCGAATATCTCCTCAGACGCGAAAACATACGGAACGTTGCCTATGTAGACATCGACGCGCATCATGGAGACGGTGTCTGCTACGACTTCTACAGCGAAAAGCGTGTGATATTCGCCGACATTCATCAAGATGGGCGTACACTTTACCCCGGGACAGGGTTTAGAAACGAGACAGGCGAAGGTGAGGCGCGTGGAACTAAGCTCAACATTCCGCTGATGCCCTACTCGGGTGATGAAGAGTTTTTCCAAGCATTTCAGGAGGTTGAACAGTTTCTCGAGAAACATGAATTCGACTTTCTGCTGCTTCAGTGTGGTGCTGATGGGTTGATGGGAGACCCGCTTACAAACCTTCAATACTCCGCTAAAGCCCATAGCTACGCGGCTTCGAGGCTTCTCAAAATCGCTGAGAAAAAGTGTGGAGGCAGGATTCTTGCGATGGGTGGCGGAGGATATGACCCTGTGAATGTGGCGCATGCGTGGACGGCCGTTGTGAAGGCGTTTGCCGAGCAGGGTTAGGGTTGGGAAGAAGGGTATAAGGGCACTCGGTGTCGCCGAGAGCTTTAGAAAGAGACTGGGTTCACGGGCTGTTCTGGCGGGTGTAGTGATGAGGTCGGATATGTTGGTGGACGGGTTTGTCTTCGGCGCCTGCACCGTCGGTGGAATGGACTCCACCGAGGGGGTTATCGAGATGTGGCGGCGTCTCGGCCGCATGGATATAAACGTGGTCCTGTTGAGCGGAAGCGTCATCAGCTGGTTCAACGTCGTCGACCTCAACAAGCTTCATCAAGCAATCAACATTCCATTGATATGCATCAGCTACCGCGACTCCCATGGCCTCGATGAGGTTTTTAGGAAAAGGTTTCCGAGTGACTGGGAGCAGCGTCTCAGTGTTCACCGTAGCAACGGTGAGAGAAGCGACATTGTTCTGAGGACAGGCTACAAAGTCTATGTGAGATGCTTTGGTCTACTGCCCGCCGATGCAAAAAACGTTCTCGACAAGTTCACGGTCGACGGCCGCTATCCCGAGCCCGTCAGACTGGCTAAGCTTCTCGCAAGAAGCGCGTTAAACTATCTTGAGCCTTTTCTCGGCCCTGAAGCCGGGTTCGCTGACGTAGGCGGGGAAACTACTTGACAAAACCTCCACACCCTCGCTGAAAACAGACCCCTCTCCCAAGACAGAGTTCTCCAAATATGAGTCTGGACCGAGAAAACACTTCTCCAGGACAACAGAACCCCTTACCCTGCTTCCGCTGCCGATGAATGAGCCTCTGCAGACGTAGCAGGGCCCCTCCAAAACCGAGCCCGATTCTATCACGCATCCTTCCTCAACCATGACCGGGCCCTTTATCTCAACGGCCTCCCCCAACAAGGCCCCCTCATCTATGGAGAATGCTTCACCGAGCAAGTTGCTCAGGTAAACATGGTTAACTTTGAGGTAGTCGGCGGGCAGTCCGACATCAAACCACCAACCTCTATCAAACACCTTCACACCTACAACGTGTCCCTGGGCAGCCATCTGGTTGACTGCGTCGGTCAGCTCTATCTCGCCGCGTTCAGAGAAACCCACCTGCTCGAGGGCTTTGAAGATGTGTTTGCTGAAGATGTATATGCCTGCATTGACTATTTTTCCCGCGCCCGTCTTCTCCTCTATCTTGACCAGCCGTTCTCCCTCAAGCTTGATGGAGCCAAATCTCCTGCTCTCCTCCATCTCAACAGCCGCCAAAACGCTGTCGAACCCGCCCCTACGCCAAAAACCCAGCAACCGTCGCAGAACCTCATCGTTTACTGTGACGTCGCCATAAACCACGAGAAAAACATCCTCATCCTCCAAAAACTCTCTACACTCTTTCAAAGCCTGGCCCGTGCCGAGAAGCTTCTTCTGCTCGATGAAAGTTAGCCGGGGTCTATGTAGTCTCTTGAGGGCCTCCACCGCATCTTGTCCATGGTATCCGACAAGAACGCCGACATCATCTATTCCAGCCGCGAAAAGGGCCTCGACAACCCATCTAATCAACGGCTTACCCGCGACGGGCAAAACATGCTTAGGCCTGTTGACAGTCAGAGGCCTCAGCCTCTTACCGTAGCCAGCCGCGAAAACCACCGCTTTCAACAAATTATTACTTTAAAAACGCCTTATCAAGATACTTTCGCGGAATGGCTCTCACTTTTGTCGGCGGTGGATTGGGCAGGTTTGAGCATCTGACCCTCGAGGCACTAGAAACCATAAAGAGTGTGGAGAAAATCTATGTGGACACTTATACGAGCTTCTGGGCAGATGACTTCCTCGACAAGCTGAGAGAGACCGCGGGCCATGTTGTTGTAGCCGACCGGAAAATGCTCGAGGACAACGTTCACAAGCTTGTCTCAGAGGCCGTGGAAAATGAGATAGCTTTGCTGACGCCAGGAGACCCGTTCATAGCCACAACCCACCTCTCCATAAGAACAATCGCACACAGGAAAAACGTTGCAGTAAAAGTTGTTCACGGCGTTTCAGCGGTCTCCGCCGCAGTAAGCTCCTCGGGCCTCCACGTCTACAAGTTCGGCAAAACAGCCACCATCCCGAAAACAACCGACTCCAACATGCTACACGAAGTATTCAAAACAATCGAGACAAACCTCTCAAACAACCTCCACACCCTACTCCTCCTAGACACATCAGACCAAGGCCTAACAGTACCAGAAGCAGTAAAACAGCTGCTGGACTACTCAAAACAACACGGCAAATCCTTTATAAACCAAAACACGCTCATGGTTGCTCTAGCGAGGCTCGGATTCCCCGACAACGTAACCCTGGCCGCCCCCGCCGAGAAACTCATCTCACACAATTTTCCACCGCCACCGCACTCAATCATCATACCATCAAGCCTCCACTTCACAGAGGAAGAAATACTACAAACTTTCCACAAGGGTCCTTTAAACACCGCGGAAAACCCGTTAAAAAGTAGAGTAATGAACTATGTCTCAAAATGCCGGAGAATAATTGCCGAGCTAAGCCGCGTCCATGAGCAGACAGACTATCTTGGATACGTTTCAAGATATGTGGAGGATGCTGAGCGCTTCATCAGGGATGGTAAAATGGCTGACGCTCTTCTGGCGATAGGTTATGCGGAGGGCTTGCTTGACGCTTTGAGACTCAGGGGAGAGGTGAGGTTTACTTGGTGAAGAGCAGAACTGTTCTAACGACGGGGGCTTTCGACATCCTTCATCTCGGACACATGCTCATGTTAAAGGATGCCAAAAAACTCGCAGGCCCACGTGGGAAACTAGTAGTGGTGGTGGCATCAGATAAAACAGTGAGACGTAACAAAGGACGTTCACCCATCTTTGGTGCACGTGAAAGGAGAAGAATGCTCCAATTCCTCAAGCCGGTTGACGAAGTGTTAATCGGCTACGACCCGGTTTCTTTTGAAAAAATTTTGAAGAAAGTTAGGCCGGACATCGTCGCGTTTGGCTATGACCAGCGGAGAATTCGCGACCAGTTTATGAGATTCTGCCGAGAGAGAAAGATTAAGGTTAGGGTTGTGACGCTTAGGAAGCATAGCGTGAATCCTGTGAGCAGCAGCGACGTCGTTAAACGGGTTCTACGCCTCGGAAAGCGCGTATGATGTCTTCAACCCTTCATAGAATATTTTTGGCTGGAGTGTTGCCGAGATTTTGACGAGTGAGCCGTCGACTAGGCCCAGTTTCTCGCGGAGGTTGTGTTGGGCTATGAGTTCTGCGACTGAGTTGTCGTAGAGGGTGCGTTCGGGGAAAATCATGAACGCGGGCTCTGTGTCGTTTACGGTTACCCTTACTGCTTTGACGTCTCCGTATGTTCTTTTCTCGTCTCTGAAGCCGTGTATCTTTATGTCGGCGTACTTCTGGAGAAGCATCTTGTTTTCTATCGAGTCTTTCGAGAGCAAGGTGATGTTCAAGGTTCCGGGGTAGGGGATGAACCCGAGTTTCTCCTGCATCTGCTTGACATAGTTGGGAAGAGACATGTAGTAGACGCCTTCACCGTAGCCCGTGAAAACTCTTCCCTCGAGAACGACCTTGACAGGCCTCTCGAAAATCATTTTCAATGTAAGGTATAGGTCAAGCAGCCTTGCAACACCTTTCTGCGTTAACTTGACGTAGCTTGTTCGGCCAACAACCCGCCGCTCAATCAACCCCTCCTTCTCAAGAAGTATCAGAAGCCTCGATGCCGACTGCTGACTAGTTGAGAACTGCCTAGAAAGTATGGGGGTGGTGATTTTCAGGCTTGAGGTTATAGCCCCTGCCTCTGCAAGGTATATCAACACTCTTTCTCGGAGAGAGAGGTTTGCCACGTCACCATTTTCCAATCCTTCAGCTTGATTTAAACATAAGAACCGGTTTAAACGGGGTGAAAAATCGGCGTAACGACGAGAAATTAAACCGTTATTGATTCTTCTGCCTCGAGACCTTTCTGGGTGTAAAGTAGTAGGTCTATCCCGTTTCCGCTGCCGGCGTCTCTAGCTATAGAAGCTTTGATGGCTTTGGCAGCGAGGTCTCTTATCTCAGTAGCTGACATATCTTTCCGGTACAGGTTCTCGATTACTCCGACAGCAACCTCCGCACCCGTGCCGACCACCGCGTAATCGTCCTCTATCATCGAGCCAAGAGGGTCGAGGACAATTACATGCGGGCCCTGAGAATCGATGCCGCCAACAATCGTCTCCATAAAGTAGGGGAAGTATCTGTTTCCGAATAGGTTCCATGAGAGTATCTTGGCCACGGTTTTTACACTGGGTTCGACGCCTTGCTCGAGCCTGTAGAGGTTGACGACCGCTGTAACCTCTTTAATCATGTTCTGCATGTCGGCGACGACTCCTGCGCATGCCGCTCCAACGTTGTTGCTTATTTTGAAGACTTTTCTCGCCTGTTTTGACATCACGAAGTAGCCATAGGCAAATCTTTTCTCAGCAGCTATCACGACGCTGTCTTTACCCCTTATCCCCAGGGTTGTGGCGCCGGGGTAGTAGAGTGGGGCAGCCATGTCAGTATCCCGTGGCATCATCATCTCGAGTAACTAATATAGGTTCGCGTCAACCATAAATCAAGTCAACACCGACATAGCCTTGATGGAGCGTTTTCTCGAACTCGATGGTTCAATAGGTGAGGGAGGTGGTCAGGTTCTTAGAGTAGCCTTAGCCATCTCGGCAATAATTAGAAGACCTCTCCATGTTTACAACATCAGGAAGAAGAGAAGCAACCCGGGGCTTCGTAACCAGCATCTGACCGCTGTAAGGGCTGTTCAGCTAGCCTGCGGAGGAGAGGTGAGAAACGCCCACATCGGCTCGACTGAGATATTTTTCATCCCCGGAAAAGACACCATAGAAAAACTGTTTCTAGACACAGGCACGGCGGGAAGCACATCACTAGTCCTCCAGTCACTTATCCCCGTCCTCTGCTTTGGGAAAACTAGGACACTGTTCCGGATACGCGGTGGAACAAACAACCCAAACGCGCCCACCTTCGAATATTTTCAGCAGATTTTCTTCCATTTTCTGCATAGGATTGGAGTCGAATGTGGGCTGAGGCTTTTGAGACGCGGTTTTTACCCTAGAGGAGGCGGCGAGGTGGAGGGATACATCGTCCCTGTAAAGAGAATCTCGGCTTTCAGCTTGACCGAGAGGCCTCAGCTCACAAAAGTATCCATCCACGCATACACCTCTAGACTTCCGCCGCATGTAGCTAAGCGAATGGCCGAGTCATGTCGACAGCGGCTGCAAGCCGACGGCATAACAGTGGTAGAGACACGTGAAGAGGTGTTAACCGAGTCTATGCACGGCTGCGCAGTCGACCCGGGAGCTGGAATATTTGTCGCGGGGGAGTTTGACACAATCCGCATGGGTGTTGACAGGCTTGGAGAGAAGGGGGTTCCGGCTGAGAAGGTGGGCCAGGAAGCCGCGGAAGATTTTCTCAAGGAGTATCGAAGCGGTGCCCCGGTTGACACTCATCTCGGAGACATGCTGGTGATTTACGCCGCTTTGGCCGAAGGTGTCTCAACATACCGTGTCTCAACACTCACCATGCATACGCTAACCAGCATAGATGTCTGCAAAGCTCTTCTCGAAATCACTGCTTCCGTGGATGGTGAGCTGGGAGGCCCTGCCACAATCACCATACGTGGAACGGGGATACTGAACAAAAATATATCATAGCGAGAGAAAGGATGCCGAATGAAACGTGGACTCTTCATTGGCCGTTTCCAGCCTTTTCACCTCGGGCACCTCCGCGCCGTTGAACACATTCTGAGAAAAGAGGATGAACTCATTATCGGCATCGGCTCCGCCCAATACAGTCACACAGCAGATAATCCTTTCACAGCAGGAGAACGTATAGAGATAATCATGAAAAGCCTCAGGCAAACAGTTGATACACGCCGTGTCTACCTGATACCAATACCGGACGTCGGAGAACACAGGCTTTGGGTCAGCCAAGTCATCTCCTACTGCCCCAGTTTCCAAACTGTTTACAGCAACAACGGCTTGGTCAAGGTGTTGTTTGAAGAGGCTGGATACAGGGTTGAGCCTGTTCCCTTCTTTGACCGTGAGCTGATGATGGGCCGTGAAATCAGGCGACTCATATCGTCTGGCGGAGACTGGAGAAGCAGGCTTCACCCCGACGCCGCAAAGTATCTCGCCGAGATGGGTGCGGAGAAGAGGCTGGCGACCATTCTCAAGCCCGACTTTTGACGAATGATATTCTGTCGCCGGGTTTTATGCCGAATGTCTTTGACGCGTTTCCCCTGTTGACGGAAAGCTCCAAGTAGCCTGTTCCCCCCACCAGCAGAATAGGCTCACCCATCCCTACCTCAGCGTAAAATCTGCCAACCTTGGCAACCGTCTTCCATTCATCGTTAACATAAACCTCCGCTATTAACCAATCACTAGGTAAGCCACCCTCGATACAGGTAATCGCGTTACCAAACCTGTCAACATGGAGAACAACCGAATCCACCCAACCATCTCCCCAAACAGGCTTCGGTAACTGTAGCTGAACCGTTAATACATACGGCTCAGTTAGATGGGAGATGTCTTTTCCAGCGGCGACAAGACCCGCCACGTACGCGAAAACATCTCTTCCATGAAAGGTGTTGGAAACATTTGGAATAAGCTCCGACTTTATTCTGAACACTTGTCTAATCTTTTCACGTGATGCAGCTGGATAGAGG
>Ga0105163_1000227_pt1 | contig 35113 bp, 27 predicted proteins | sample JNZ110809AmetaG_FD_81531 | JGI IMG/M metagenome (GOLD analysis project Ga0105163, IMG submission 81531) | Hot spring microbial communities from Jinze hot spring, China to study Microbial Dark Matter (Phase II) - JNZ 110809A | ecosystem: Environmental > Aquatic > Thermal springs > Hot (42-90C) >... | reverse complement strand
TCGGGAGATTCATGGATTGGGAGAAACTATGCTTATAAACCAATAGTCGTCAGGAGCAAAGATAATCTGCTCGGGAAACTCGTAGACGTTGAGGTGACGGCGGCTCACATAAATTATATGGAGGCGGAAATAATACGATTTAAATGAACATGTTCATTGAGATGCCTTCTCTGAGATAATTTTCACCAGCAGATTACCATTGTTTTTCCAAACCGTTTATATATGTTTCCCGCATTCTATATTGTCTTAATTTAGAGGAGAGGAGGTTAAGATGCCTGTTCAAAGGTTCAGGATAACGCCCACGAGTAGAGGAGCTCTGTTTAAGGCTAAGAGATGGTTTTATTCGACGTTCTACACGAAGGCTTCCGCCGAAGTTAAGGATGAGAATAAAAGGGCTTGGACAGATCTAGCCAGGAGAATAATTGAGGAGATCAATAAGCATAACGCCAGCGACAAACCAACGAGACTAACAATAGAATACGATGTTGGGCCGAGTGGTGAGTTCAAACCTATCTCAGTAACTGTGGAGCTGATGGAGATAAAGCCTCTGGAAACAGTCACAATAACCATGTCAAAATAGGAGATTTAGAAGAAGGCAGAGCTCCATAAAATCCATCCACAAAACACAAATTATTTTAATTTTATTTTCAAGGGGTAAACGTAGGCTTAAAAAAGAAAAATAAATTTTAGGCTCTTTCAACCCTGATTCTATCCCCGGTCCTGACCTTTCTAAATATTTTCGGATCACCAATTATTCTTCCGAAAACGTTTACCGGATCTGCGGGTCTTATCTCGTCCCCGCGGCTTATAGGTGTCGGCCCAAAAAATATGCAGAACCCTCTTCCCGGAGGCCAGTAGCCTATGTCCCCGACCTCAACTATCTCTTGAGCGTTTTCTTCGCTCATCTCCACCGGTATCGTAAAGTATACTTCATCGCCCCACCTATTGGCCCTAGCTTCAAAGGGGAGCTTCTCCCATATGGCTGCAACTGTCTTAGGATTTTTATCCTCTAGGAGCTCTGCTTCAACAACGCCAATTCTATCACTTATAATCCTAATTTTCTTCATCGATGATCACCACCAAACCCTACTTTAGAAGTTAATAACGTTACGATTTATTTTTAGTTGAAGATATTTAAGTCTATTGCTGCTTAAATTAATTTATGCGCGGTGCGGGTAAGGTAAGCATTATTGGCGTCGGCAACTTAGGCTCATGTATAGCGTATGAGTTGGCGAATAGGGGTTTAGTTGACGAGATCGTTCTCATAGATGTTATCAGGGATCTAGCTGAAGGGAATGCCGCCGACATAGGGCAAGCTATCGCCTTCAGGAATAATACTAAGGTTTACGCCGGGGACTACAGCGACGCAGATGATTCACAGATTATTGTTGTATCTGCAGGTAAGCCCAGAACCCCGGAAATGAAGAGTAGGGTTGAGCTTCTCGAAGCAAATAAGAAAATAATAAGCGATATAGCTAAAAACATTGGTAAGGTAAGAGGGAAGCCCATCGTCATAACTTTAACCAACCCGGTTGATGTAATGAATTACCTATTATGGAAGTATACTGGATTTCCAAAGGAGAGAGTTATAGGTAGCGCCGGTATGTTAGATTCCGCCAGATTTAGGTATATTCTTAGCAGAAGATATAATGTGCCGGTTTTGGATGTTGAAGCCTACGTGATAGGTGAGCATGGAGAGGAACAGGTACCGGTTTTCAGTAAAGTGATGATTAAAAATAGGAGGGTAGAGCTCGCAGAATATGAAAAGTCTGGGATTAGGGAGGAGCTCATGCAGTCAGCTCTGATGGTTATCTTGAAGAAGGGCGCAACCGTTTACGCGCCAGCAAATAATACGGTAAACATTATTGAGGCTATTTTAAGGGATGAAAGGAAAACTTACATTTGCTCAGCAATTTTAAATGGCGAATACGGTTTAACAGGCGTAAGTATAGGTGTACCGGTCATATTGGGTAGAGGGGGCGTCGAGAAAATAGTTGAGTGGGATCTAGACGAGTATGAGAGGAAAATATTTTATTCTGGAGCCGACAGTATAAGGAGAGCAATAGAGAGCGTCGGCGAATAAGTGCGTAAAGGGTTCCGAAAAATTTCTTATATGCCTAACATTAAATCTCTATTTATGCGTCCGGATAGTGGTAGTGTATGAGGGAATTAAAGCGGACAAAAAGCATCTGTCCCGAGTGTCTTAAGGTTTTAGACGCCGTTATATTCGAGGAAAATAACATTGTCTATATTGTGAAGGAGTGCCCTGAACACGGCTCTTTTCGAGACGTTTACTGGTCTGACTATGAAATCTATAAGCGGGCGGAGAAGTTCGATTTTATCGGCGATGGTCTTGAAAACCCAAGAACGGCGACTAAGAACGGTTGCCCATATGACTGTGGAATATGCCCGCAGCATAAATCTCACACAGTGCTCGCAATAATTGATGTAACAAATAGATGCAACCTGCGCTGCCCAGTTTGCTTTGCGACCGCTGGAACAGCGGGATATGTTTATGAACCAACTATAAATGAGATAAAAGGGATGCTCATAAATCTACAGAGCAATAAGCCGGTTCCGGTGGAAGCCCTACAGCTCTCGGGCGGTGAGCCAACCATTAGGGAGGATCTGCCCGAAATAATTAAGATGGCTAAGGATTTAGGGTTTAAGCACGTTGAAGTTAACACTAATGGGCTTAGGATGGCTTCAGATCTAGATTTCTGCAGAACCCTAGAGGAGTCCGGTGTCAGCACAATTTATCTCCAGTTTGACGGGGTTTCGCCCGAAGTCTACAAGTTCACTAGAGGTGTTGATCTAGTTGAGGTCAAGAAGAAGGTTATAGAGAACTGTAGGAAGGCTGGCATTGACAGCGTCGTTCTGGTATGCACGCTCATTAGAGGAGTTAACGATCATGAAGTTGGCGACATAATTAGATTCGCTGTAAAGAACTTTGACATAGTTAGATGCGTGAACTTTCAACCCGTGTCTCTATGCGGCAGAATACCCGTCGAGGAGCGCATGAGCATGCGTATAACAATACCAGACTGGATGAAGCTCGTCGAGGAGCAGACTAACGGGCAAATAAAGGTTTCCGACTTCTACCCAGTACCGACAGTTGTCCCCATATCTAAGGCTGTTGGAGCAATAAAAAATAAGCGCTACGTTGAGTTTACCGCCCACCCACACTGCGGAATGGCGACATACGTTTTCGTTGAGGATGGGGAAATAAAGCCCATAACGAGATACGCTGACGTCGACAAATTTATTGAGTCAATTAGGAAGGTTTATGAGGAGTCTTCAAGAGGGCATAATGTCAGAGCCAAGATGCATTTAATCGGATCGTTACGCTATTTAAAGTTTAGCATGCTTAAAAAATACGTGTGGCCTGTTTTAAAGACCGGGAGCTATAAGGCTCTAGGAGACCTCCAGAGAAAGGTGCTCATGATATCCGCCATGCACTTCATGGATCCATATAACTTCGACCTTGAAAGGGTTCAGCGCTGCGTTATACACTATGCTATTCCGGATGGGCGGATAATACCTTTCTGCACTATGAATTCCATACACAGGCCGCTCATTGAGAAGTCGCTCGGCATCCCTGTCGAGGAATGGAGAGTGAAGCATAGGGCTGAGCTAAGCGCTGTCGCTTAACTTCCACGAATTGGGGAAAATTATAAATTGGAGACTTTCCTTCTCTTCTCTTAAACCACATGTAAATCTGATTAAGTGGGGGCTTAAAATGGGTGGAAAAAAGAAGTTAACGCTTTCACAGGCCGAAAAAGCTTTAATGAGGGAAGCGCAGAAGAAGGAGGGTAAAAAGGAGACTAAGACTAAGGAGACTGCGCGTGTAGAGAAGAAGGTTGCCAGCGTGATTCCACCAAACCTAAAAGATGATAAAATCATAAAGGAGATTCAAAGAATGAAGGTTCTAACACCATACGTTATAGCTTCGCGTTTCAACCTACGTCTGAGCGTCGCGAAGGATTTTCTGGAGGAATTGTGTCGACAGGGCGTAATTACCTATGTCTCAGGCGGAAAATACATAAAAATCTATAAACCTATTTAGATTTCCTTTTTCAGCGATTTTTAGCAGAGTTAATTTTTGTAGGTAGGCTGCTGGTGAGCAGAACCTAGATTGCTCCATACTCCATATCCATACATATATAAGTATATATTTCACTTAAAACATTATAATTATTTGCGATAAAACATGGAGCAGAGAAGAATAATATCTCTTGGAAGATCTTCGCTTGTTATCTCTCTTCCAAAATACTGGATTCAATCATCTGGATTGAAGGCCGGAGATGTTGTCTCGGTAGCTGTTGGTCGAGATCGCTCACTAGTGATTTATCCGGGTTTAAGGAAGGAAAATGAGGAGAAGAGCATAACGCTCTATGTAGAGCCAGATGAAAAGCACTCGTTTATATCTCGAAAAATAATCGCCTGTTACCTCAACGGCTACTCAAACATTAAACTTATCTCAAAAAACTTCTTCACCGCCACTCAACAGAAGATCATTCAAAGAACTGCGCAGGCACTTTACATGCGCATCATGGATGCGGATGCTAAAGAGGTTAGTATGGCTACGTTCCTAGATGAATCAAAAGGCTCTGTAGAGATGGGGATATCGAGGATGCATAGGGTTTCCAGCTCGATGTGCCGTGATGCCTTCACATCCCTCAAGGAGCAGAACTCTGATCTGGCTAGATCGGTCTACAGCCTTGACGATGAAGTAGATCGATTCTCATTTTTCCTCTTAAGGCTGATTCGTAAGGCAGCCATGGACCCTGCGCTGGCAAACGATTTAGGGCTTGACGTAATCGACTGTCTCGACTATCAAACTTTAATCCACAGAATAGAGCAGATTGCGGATCAAGCCGCTAATGTGGCGAAACATGTTATAATGCTTAAAGGTAGAAAGAAGAGCATTTCCGATGTTCTTAGAGAGAAAATATGCAATGTTGGTTATGAGGCGGTCTCTCTCTTCGATAGAGCGGTAAACGCTCTATTATCTAATGAGGTGAGAGAGTTGAATGATATAATTGAGAGCAATACTATTATAGAGAAGCTGAATGAAGAAATTGCCATATTATCTTTCACGGAAGAGAGGAGCGCCGAAGCTGTATGTGCCTGCTGCGCGTTACGTGACAGCATACTGCGGATAGCGGAGTATTCTGCTGATATCGCGGAAATAGCTATTAACCGATCCTACAAACCGCAGTAGTTTTTCATGTCCTCTCTCTAAGGCGAGGACTTACTGTCACCGTGAGCTTTTTGGCTAGCGTTTCACCCTTAATGATTCTTCTTGCCAGCTGAAAAGCATAATTGTAGTCGAAGATAGATGCCTTCTCGCTTCTCCGAGCCTCCAGCAGAATCTCTTGCTCCACTTTATACTTAAGCCTACCAACCGTTAGAGCGCCTATAGCAAATATGCCGGGCAGAATCTCCCTCATATCATCATCGAGCTTTATTCCTTCAACGCCGAATGGTGGCACAGCGTTAATGTCCACTATCACCTTGCTCAGCTTCATAGCGTTTAACGCCTCTTTATCTATGACTTGGATTCCGGCTCCCGCAGCGCAAAAGATGACGTCAGCCTTCTCCATAACTTCAATCTTCTTCTCTCTCGTTGGCGCAAATACGCCCTTAACCTCAGCGCCATATTTTGTGCGGAGTAGGCTGGATAGGTTTGCAACATACTCTTCTCCATCCTTACGCTGTGGATTTGGGCTAACTATGGTGACATCGCATCCCAGCCTAGACAATAAGATTGCGGCTGTCCTGCCAACAGGACCTGTTCCGAAAACCGCACACCTCTTATCTCTTAGGTTTCCGAGATTTGAGCGGATTAACGCGTCCTCAACTTTCGCCACCATAGCTGCAGCCGTAGTATATGCTCCTGCGGGATCAATTATAATGCTGGTTTTAAATGGTGGAAACATTGATTCTTGAACAACCCTTAAAACCTCCTCCGCTTTCTCCATGTCTCTCCCACCGATAAAGAAGCATGTCCGTTTGATCCCTCTCAGATCCCTTGAGAAGAGCGCATCTTGAACTATCTTCTTTGCTTCGCTGGGTGAAACGTTTTCGTATGGGACTACAACATTAAAGCCAGCGTCGTAAGCCATACATATGTCGAAGGGGCTAGCTTTCTCATCCGTGTCTAGGAAGAATAATATATACGGAACTTCTTCAGACGACTTTCTGATGACGGGTTTTACTTGAATCTGCGTGGACTCCAATAAATCCTTCAGCCTACTTGAAGATGCACCCTCAGCGAAGACGACTTTTTTCACCGGCTTAATGGTTTCCACTAAGACGCCGACGGACTCCAGAATCTTTTTAACGCCATCAACGTGCTCTGGACTAGACAAATGTATACATGTGACATCCATCTTCTCGATTTTCCTGGCATTCTCTAAAATCCCCATAGCTATCCATCTTTCCCTAACAGAGAATTTAATTTCACGCTCAGCTTCTTCGATCTCCTGCTGCAGACATTGGAGGAAAGCGGTCAAATATTCTTCCTCAATGCCATGTTCCCTTTTCTCTTTCCCAGAAATATCTTCAAGAGCCTTAATCACCTCATCCCTCAGACGCTTCTTCTCATCTATTAAGGACGCTAAGCTCTCCCTAGCATATTCATCGATATCAACCGCAAAGAAGGGCACCTCCTTTCTCCTAAAGACCTGAACCAGCGGATTGTTCTCCATAAACTCTTTCAGCGAACGATTCCCCAGTTCTTCAGTAGCGAAGTCGGGGTTAACTTCATCAATAAGTCTCTCAAGGAAACTGCAGAACGCTATGGAAGGTCTGAAAACTGCTGGGATCGAATTCTTAGAAAAATCCTGTATGGGCTCGGCGATCCAGAACGGTTCACTATACTCCTTCTCAACTACAATCACTCTTAGCACTTTATTTTCTAGAGGGCTTATTTCAAGCACCTTCATCTCGGACACCTTTTTGTGTAAGAAGGGAAAGCATTAATATATACTTAGTCGAAATATCATATATTTATGTTAATACAGTATATATTTTCCAATATCATTTTTGTGGAAAACTTTTATCCTTAAGATTCGAGCAGTTATCTTGGAGTTAATGCTTTATAGGAGCCCCTTACTCAATATCTTCTCCGCTTTCCTCCTCAGTGTCTTCGCGCTCAGATTTCTCAGCTTCCCTTAATAGAACCGATTTTTCTATGGATGCTTCCCTCATGACCTCTTCCGCAACATATATGTCTGCGCCAGCCCTTACCGTAAGCGCTATGATGTCGCTTGGTCTACCGTCTACCTCAATCTCATTGCCGCTGGATTCGATGACGAGCCGCGCCAGGAACCTGTTTGATTCTAGATCGTATATTTCTCCTCTCTTGACTTTCACGTTTACTTCACTAAGCACTTTCATCATGAAGTCGTGGGTGTTTGGTGCTGGCGGCTGAAAGCCTCTTATCGCTGCGGCTATTGATGAAGCTTCTGCTCCACCTATAGCTATCGCTAAGACCCTTTCCCTCTCGTCTTCAAGGAAGAGAACTGGTGTTAAACCGTAGGGTGTTTCAACTTGCGCGATCCCAGAAACTTGAACTTTAACAGGTTCTTCCATACACTTACTCTCATCTCTGTCTCTCCATATTTTATTGCTCCCCAAGATTATATGCTTTTGGGTGAAGGTGGTTTTCAACAACTCGGAAACCTTTATCTCTTTATCTTTGCGCAATAGATAGTAATTGGTAAGGTGCGGTTATGGTTGGTAAAATTCCACCCAAACTTATGGAGAAAATAGTTTACGCGAATCTCGGCGCTCCAGACCCAAGCGTCCTTGTCGGTCCAGCGATCGGAGAAGACGCTGCAATAATTGATCTTAACGATGGAAGGGTGCTTATAGTGCATAATGATGCTATCACCGGCGCGAGCGAGATTTTAGGATGGCTCTCAGTCCACATAGTTGCCAACGATATAGCGGTTAGAGGCGCGAAGCCAAAATGGTTTCTAATATCCCTCTTTCTGCCAGAGGGATCCTCCGAGAACTTTTTGGAGGAGATAATGGCTCAAGTCGATAAGGCTGCGAAGGATCTGGGAATAATGGTTGTGGGCGGGCACACTGAAACAACATCCGGCATAGATAGACCTATAGCTGGCACAACCGCTATGGGGATCGCTGAGAAAAGCAGAGTTGTAACGACTTCAGGCGCGAGGGCAGGAGACTACTTAATTATGACTAAGACGGCGGCTATTGAAGGTACGGCGATACTCTGCACCGACTTCGCCAGCATCCTAATAGAGAGAGGTGTCGATGAGAGCACAATTAAAAGGGGCTCAAAATTCCTGATGGATATCAGTGTTATGAAGGAGGCGCTTGCTTTGGCTGAGGGAGGTTTAGCCACCGCTATGCACGATCCCACTGAGGGCGGTTTAGTTGGGGGCGTGGCGGAGCTAGCTTACGCATCACGTAAAACTGTCGAGCTTTGGGCTGATAAAGTGCCCATAGCTGAAGAGACTAGGATTGTAACCGAGGCGTTTAGGGTAGATGCATTAAGGCTAATAAGCTCAGGGTCTCTCATAGCAAGCGTACCGCAAGGTAAATTAGATGAGGCTATCAGCGCTTTACATAGGGTTGGAGTTAAGTCTACAGTTATTGGTAAAGTTAAGGATTATATGGGTCACTTAGTTGAAGTGGTCAGAGGCTCTTCAACCACTTTCCTAAACGATGTATATGTGAGCGATGAGCTGTTTGAGCTTTGGAGGAGACTAAAAGCTTAATCAAGCGTCTACGATTGAGTAGATTTTTAGGCGCCCGCCGAAGCTTGAATTTAATCGTGAAAACTTCAATAGCCTTTTATTTATCGTTAGAAAATATTTTTTGGTTGGTGTGAGGAATGTCTAGGAAGACTCTTAGGGTTTCTAAGATTAAGGATGGTACTGTTATCGATCATATAACTAAGGGTCACGCCCTTAACGTAATAAAAATTTTAGGGATTAATGGGCGGGGTAACGGTGTTGTAACCATAGCTATGAATGTTCCAAGCCAGAAGCTCGGTGTTAAGGATATTGTGAAGATTGAGGGGCGTGAACTGAACCCCGAGGAAGTTGATAAGATAGCGCTTATAGCCCCGCACGCAACAATAAACATAATAAGAAATTATAAGGTTGTTGAGAAGCAGAGGGTTAAACTCCCATCCGTGATACTTGGAATCATAAAATGCACGAATCCCGCATGCATATCCAATGTTGAGAACGAGCCCGTTAAGCCGATCTTCTACGTTGAAAGTGAGGAGCCACTTAGGCTTAGATGCCATTACTGCGGTAAAATAATGGGTAAAGAAGACGTGTTAGAGCAATTTTAGCTCAATCTATATGTGAAAGCCTCTCGTCTTTTAAGCTGGATGGCTCAAAATGGGTAAAAGACATATATTTCTTACGGGTCCGCCGAGGATAGGTAAAACGACGATTGTGCTGAAGGTAGTTGAGGATTTGAAGCGTAGAGGTATTAGGGTTGGCGGCATGGTGAGCAGGGAGATCCTTGAGGGAGGTGTAAGAGTCGGCTTTAAAGTAGTGGATTTAGAGAGCAACGTTGAGGGAATATTGGCGCATGTAAACCAGAAGAGCGGTCCTCAAATAGGTAAATATAGGGTTTGTCTAGAAGATTTAGAGAGGGTGGGTGTAGGGGCCATATCTAGAGCGTGTAAGCTAGCCGACTTAATAGTTGTTGACGAGGTTGGTCCGATGGAACTTTACTCCGAAGCATTTAAGAAGGCTGTTTTATCGGCTCTAGAGAGCGGCAAAATTCTTCTGGGAACAATACATTATAGGGTTAAAACATCATTCACCAATATGATAAGGGGGAGAAGCGACGTGGAATTGATCACCGTCACATATAGTAATAGGGATGAGCTCCCCAAGGCGATAGCTGAAGATATTTTAAGGAGAATTGGGCGGTGAGCTAACATGCTGATATGCGGGGTTGACGACGCTGGGAGGGGGCCGGTAATAGGTCCTCTCGTGATAGCTGGGGTGTTGGTTGACGAAAGCGGTTTAGAAAAACTCATCAGCCTCGGAGTTAGGGATTCTAAGACCCTGTCCCCTAAGAAAAGAGAGTATCTGGCCCATGAGATACTTAAGGTTGTTAAGGGATATAGGGTTGTTAAAGTTCCGCCCTCAGAAATAGATGATGTCGTCAGATCTGGTAGGAGACTTAACCGGTTGAATAGGCTTGAGGCCCGCGTTATGGCGTCCATAATAAGGGATCTTAAACCGGACATAGCCTACGTGGACGCTTCGGACGTTATACCCGAGAGATTTAAGCAGCATATCCTTGAGGAAATACCGTTTAATGTCGAAATTGTATCGGAGCATAAGGCGGACGAAAAGTATCCGGTTGTCTCAGCAGCCTCAATAGTGGCTAAGGTTGAGCGGGATAGAGAAATAGAGAACCTTAAAAATAAGTATGGTGACCTAGGTTCTGGCTATGTGGCTGACCCAAGGACAATCAAGTTCCTTAAAGATTGGGTTGAGAGATATGGCTCATACCCAGACTTTGTGAGGAAAACGTGGAAGACTGCGAGGGCAATACTTATGGAGAAGGAGGCTCGGCAGAAGAATCTTCAGAAATTTTTGATAGAGTGAGGGATAAAAGATAAAGGAAGTATTTCCGCATAATATTGTGATGGTGCATTAATGGGAATGGTTGGCGAGGAAGAGGTTATCAGGCTTCTTAGGGAGCGCGGCAAAGCTACCCTAGAGGAGATCTCATCGGCTTTGAACATACCAAAGTATGGTCCGAATTCTGCATACGAAATACTCTACTCACTGAAGTCTAAGAATATTGCTGAGAGAAGAGGAAGCGCATGGGTCTTAACAGAGAAGGTTCAGGCTCAGGCCGGAATATTCGGAGAGAGAGATAGAGGGGAATCTGATAGGGGTTTGGAGAAGCTGGCGAAAACAATTAAGGAGGCGATGATGGAGCAGCAAACGCTCGCAGGCATGATGGCGACTAAAGAGACCGAAAGGGCAAGGGGAACTGAAGCCGTCGAGCCACGCTGCCAAAAAACCCTTACAGGTCTTAAAACGGGAACATTCCTAGACAGCTTATTCTTCGACCTAGACGGCAAACCTCTAGGCGGGGTCCCGGCTTCAGGGCAGTTCGCCTTAATAGGACCCTTAGGTGCAGGGAAGAGCCTACTTGCTAACGAAATCGCCCTTAGATCTTCTTCTGAACGAAAAACCCTCCTTATTGTTCTCGACGATGTTTGGGAGTCGAGTAAGGTATTTGATCTCCAATCCCGCATGAGGGTTAGGTCGGAAGCCCTTAAATTAGATTGGGAGCGCTTAAGCAGGAACCTTCACGTACTCAACCCGCCACACCTTGGCGGAGAATTTCTCGACGAGTATGAAAGGGTTATTAGGGATGGCGGTGTGGATTTAGCCTTATTGGATTCCGTGAACCAGATTAAGCTGCAAAATACTCATAGTTACGGGGAGCATGGCGTGGAATTAGCGGATTTAATAGACGTCAACAGAGCCTACGGTGTCACCGGGTTTTTCGTGATACATAGTGGTTTAAATCGCGGTGAATTTACGCATAACTCGGCGGTTGAACGATCATTACGGTTGATGGACTGCATCATACTTGTGACCCCAGTGCAAATCACCTCATCCAATATGGGGGCAAATATTAGCTGTGTCAGGGGAGTCGAGAAACTGAGAGTTGTCCAAATCCTCAAATGTAGGCTCTGCGGGTTCGAGGGTAGGGGAATACTGGCCAGCATAACGAGTAAAGGTTTTATCAAGCCGCTGGAATTTGGGGACCTTGGGGGCTAATGGAGGTTTAAAGCAATTGATGAACCTAAATGTTCTTCAGATGGCGATATGTTCAGCTTTATTCATTGTGCTCGCGCTTCTATGCATGTTTGGCTTAAATAACCTTCTACTGCTCTGCTTAAGGGTCAAAATGTGCCGTAGAGACGGCGTCAACGTTCCAGCAAATATTGAAGTGTGGCCGTATGTAACCGTTCAGGTCGCCACATATAACGAGGGGATTATTGTTGGTAGGCTGCTTGAAAGCTGCTTAAGGCTGAACTATCCGGCGGATAAAATCGAGATAATTGTGGTTGATGATTCAAGCGATGAAACCATAAGCATACTTCAAGAATATGAGAGGAGATATTATCCGAGAATAAAGGTTATACATAGATCTGAGAGGAAAGGGTATAAAGCCGGGGCTCTAAATGAAGCCCTAAAGCATTCTAAGGGCGACTACATCCTTATACTTGATGCGGACTCTATTCCTGAGCCCGATCTCTTGAGGAAGACAATACCATTGTTTTTAGCGGATGAGAAGCTAGGTTTCGTCCAAGTGAAACCAGGGTATATTAATGCTGAGAGCTCATGGTTGACTAGAACCCTAGCTCTAGTTAACGATTGGTTTGCCGTCTTTCTCCAATCAACATTATCGAGATGCGGGATGATGATAAGTTTTCTCGGGCATGGCGGGGTTTTTCGCAGGAGGGCTTTAGAGGATATTGGAGGATGGATGAGCGACACGATAGCGGAGGATATCGATGCCGCCTACAGGATCCAGCTGAAAGGCTGGAGGGCAGTCTTCTTTGAGGGAGCTGAGAGCCTTGAGGAGGTCCCGCCAAGCTACTATTCAGCTGTCAAGAGGTTTAAGAGGCATATTAAAGGACCAATACAGAACCTGATTAAACATGCAAAATCTATTATTAGACATGGGGGAAAAAGCGCCATAGAGAAGTTTGAGGCGCTTATTCAGCTGGCTTATCCACTCGTCTATCCGCTTGGATTAGCCTGCATAATTCTAGCAATTCTAATGTATCTGTTCGTTTCAGGACCAGCGTTAGACCAGTTCTGGCTCACGGCTCCGGGATTTATAGACTCATTACTATTGCTTTTAATGTTCCCGTATGCCGCGTTTATAGTATCTCTCATACCATCGTTACTGGTGGTTGTAATAGCGCTCCTTTTCGCAGTAATAATTTTGCCGGAGAGTAAAGCTACGCTGAAGAGAAGATATTTAGAGCTTGTTTTTGGCGTGGCTCTGATCTGGAATGATAACATCATAAACTGCCTGATGCCAATAATAGAGATCATTATAGGGAAGGAGGGGGAGTGGATCCCAACCGAGAGAGCATTGAGTAAAGGTAAGAAGAACAGTAGGGAGGAGAGGCTTAGGGAGGGGCTCATAAGAATAGTTGCGTCAATACTGGTTCTAATCGCTCTGGCCGTAATCTTATTCCTAAACTTCTCACTAGACTCCTTTGGCATCATCATACCATCTATTCTATGGCTTTACTCAGCGCATCTAATTATTAGAGGCTGAAGCAGCATTAAGAAAATTAACCTAAACCTGCTTTGAAGCGAAGTTAACCCATCATCTTCTCTGCAGGCTATCTGAGAGCTTCTCAAACCACTCTAAATCCTCGTCCTCAATCCTTCTATACATGCTGATCATTCTTTCAACGGCTTCCAGATCCTCCTCAAGCATCCGCTTAACCTCCTCCTCAAATCTAGCCGGATACCTATAGGGCTCCTCTATAGTTAAGTAGAGCAGACCGGAAACAATTCTTCCAACTATAGAGACGACATACATTATCATCATTGATTCGTAGAAGCCGTAGCCGGAGCTGAGCAGCGAGTCTAGAAGGTAGCCGCCGATCGTTGAGCCTAGAAAAGTGAATGACCCTGCCACAGCATTATATAGGCTTATATACGACCCCCTCATGGTTTTAGGCGATATATCTAGCAGGTATGCTGATAAGGCTACGTCTGAAGCCGCCGTCAATATTCCTACGACGAAGTTCACGGCTATGAGCTCATATACGGATTTTGCAAGAGCATATATTAACGGAATAAGAAAGAGCCCCATCCTTCCTAAAACTATGAGCGGCTTCCTTCCAGCCCTATCGGCAAGCCTGCCAGTAAATCTGCGGACAAACATCGCTGTGGAGGCGCTGACCACGCTTAGAAGAGATATTTGGAACATGTCGGCTCTAATAACTTTTACAACAGTCAACGTGAAGAGAGGCCAAGCTAAACCCATTGTGAAGCCCTGAAAGACTGAGAGGAGACAGAGCTTCTTAAAGTACGGGTTCGTTTTAAGAGCCTTAACCCAGCCCTTAATTGAAAAAGAGACTCGTGACAGGGATGTCTCCCTAATCTTCAAGACAACTATTGCGGCTGAAACATTAAATAGAAAGCAGAGGATGAGCGGTATTCTATACATTTCATTAATGGATCCGCCAACCCTATATATTATGTACCCGGATAAAACTGTGGCGGGCATGCTTCCCAGCGAAGCCATAGCATTGAGCTTTGCTAAAGTCTTCCCTCTGCTAGACACGCTTGAATACTCGCCTATCAGAGAGTTTAATGCTGGAACAGCCATAGCTGAAAAAATGTAAGCTAACAGGATAGTTAAAATGAATTCTGTTGGGTTACCTATAAAGATGAGGAAGAGAAGCGGGAGAGAGAACAATAAGCTTCCAAGAGAGATAAATAAAACCCTTCTTCTAACCTTATCGATAACGAAACCCCATGGTATCTGCGCTATGCTCGGTGAAACAGCGTTTATCGCCTGAACCAAACCTATCTCTGTAGACGTGGCTCCGAGCTGAGCCGCGTATATGGGTATAAACGGGCTTATGAGACCTGAGCCAAAGGAGGATAAAATAGTTCTCCTATATAATAGTCTTAGGTTTCTATTCTCCGATTCCTCTCGGTTTCTTCTAGACATAGTCCCCTAACTTATTGGAAAACCCACCTATAAACTTATAGAGGGGAACATTATATATACTTCCTAAAGTTTTTAGGGTTTCTGCTGTGGGAGAAGCGTAATGTTGAGGGAGGATGTTGAGAGGAGGGTTATAAGGGTTCTAATAAACATTGGATTGATTTTTTTGATGATTTTAGCCCTCGGGTTCCTAAACATTAGCTTATCTTCCCTAATAACTGTCATACCAGCCGGGGGGTTTACATTAGCTACAGCTGTAGCGTTAATCGCGGTTATAGTTATATTTTTCATAGCTTTAAGGATCGTGTTGGATCTTATAAGGATCATAGACGTAGCTTCTGAAACCTTATTAAGGCATATTCCAGGCTTTAATCCTGAGAAAAGCCCATCCGTCATAAGGGCGTTGAAGGAGCTGCTAGCCATATTTATTGTAGCTATAGTAGCATCGGTTTCTTCCCCTCTAATCTCATCCATACCTGGGGTTGGCGGATGGCTGAGCGTAGCTCTGTCTATAGCCGCGTTCATATTTTCGTTAGTGTTAGCGTATGATGCTGGAAGAACAATGTACGCTGCCTTCGAATCATCAATCCAGCTTCTGATAGACCGAATAATAATGCATTCCGATGACAAGAGGAATAAGGGTGGGGGAGAGAAGCATAGAGAACTGTAACCCGCTAAGCCATATTATTCGATGTATATCGCTGGTCTATAGGGTTTAGCCTGCCGGGCTTTCCCCTTTGGATCATATTTTTGCGGGTCGTCCTCTTTACAAACCATTATCTCGGCGTTAAATTCCTTCTCGAGGAAGCTCCTCGCCTCGCTAAGCTCTCTTAGTTCATCTATGAGGCCAGCTTCTAGAAGCCTCCATCTCCTCTCCGCTGGCAGTGTGTTAACCTCGCTAATAATCTGGCCGACGAAGGGCGCTAGGTCTCTAGCTATGCCCTTCAACTCGCTGTCCTCCATGAGCGCCTTCATGGCTTCCCTCATATCGATCTTCTTAAGAGAGGATAATTCTAGGAGCTTTCTATAGGCCTTCCACTTCCAATCTGCCGCAACATAATAGTAGATTTTTTTCGGAGATGCTTTTGTGACCCTTATAATATTCCATGTATCGTCAATTATTCCCTTAATGAGAGATTCCACTTCCTCAGCCCTAACATCCACCTTTAACTCATCGTACCTCGGCCACTCCGCAACAGAAACGAAGCCTTCATTCCCAAGAATGCTCCACAATTCTTCGCATAAAAATGGTGCGAAGGGAGCCAGAAGCCTAACCCAGATATTAGCAACCTCCTTGAGCACTTTTGGATTCGGGGTTTCCCTCCTCCTAAGATACCATCTTATATCGTTCCACACCTCGTATAGGGCGATCTCCGCAGCCGTTCTAGTCTTCAGGTTTTCAAGCGCTTCCGTCACCGCGCGCACCCTATTTTGCAATGTTGAAAGAAGCCATCTGTCAATACTTTTAGCGGCGTCTTCACCAGACATATTTGCAACTTGATTTACAAACGTGTAGAGCGATCTCAGCCTCGCATCGATACTTCTAGCGCTCTCATCGCGCCAATCCGGGTCATCCATGTTCTCCGCAGCCAATATGAGCGTTAGTCTAACGACGTCCGCGCCGAAGCGATCTACAGCGTCCCTTAGAGTCAAGAAGTTACCCTTTGATTTAGACATCTTCTGCCCTTCAATCGTTAATACGCCGTTGACGCCTATCGCCTTAGGCCAAAGATCCTTCGGGAAGAGGGCAACATGCTGGAATATGAAGAATGACAGGTGGTTTGGAACTAGCTCCTTAGCTGAAACCCTTAAGTCGACTGGATACCAGTATAAGAACTCGCCCCGCATATCGCGGAGAACCTCAACCGGTATGCCGGAGAGCCTAGAAACGTCTTCAAGGTCTCCTTTCCCTAGGAGAATATAGTCGAATACTTCTCTGGTTAGCTGCTCAGGCTTAATGTTAAGCCTCCTAATATGTTTAACTATCGTGTAGAAAGCCATGTAGATTGTTGAATCGCTCAGCGTCTCAATTATCCAGTCGGGGCTCCAGGGTAGAGGTGTCCCTAAACCGGTTTTCCTAGCGCAAGCCCAGTCCCTAAGCCAATCTATTTTATCATGGAAGTACGCCCTAGCAGTTTCAGGGAATATTTTAGCTGAGTCTATTGCTTCATGCGCTAAGCGCTTCCATTCAGGATCAGAGTATCTCAGAAACCATTGATCCTCTAAGATCTTCACTATGCATCTCGTTGTGCACCTGCAGACAACCCTCTGCGGCAAATCGTACATTGAGTCAGCGATTCTAGCTCTCTTAAAATCCTCTATTATTTGGGCTTTAACGTCCCTAACAATTCTCCCAGCGTATTTGCCGCATATGGGTTTTAGGACGCCCATGTGAAACTCCTTCCGATATATTATTGACGTCGCCTCCTCAAGCTTTGGGTCGAACTGATCTTTCACATTCATCTGCTCAACTATTTCTATAGCCGGGTAATCCCCAAAGCCCTCAACGCTTATAAGCGAGATAGGCTTGATTCCTTTAACTAACTCGGGCGATATACCGAATCCTTCTAAAACCTCTGGCTTATTTATAAGGTCTCTTAAAGCTATCCAGTCGGCTGGGGCGTGGGCTGGAACGCTGTAGACCACGCCTGTAGCCGCTTCAGGGTCGACAAACCATCCTGGAAGAATGGGGAGCTCCCTGCCGTTTATCGGATCCTTGAAGAATTTGCCAATTATCTCCCTCCCCTTAAACTCCCTTAAAATGCTAACTTTTCTAAGCTGCTCAGATAGCTTGAAGGCAGCGCTTTTACTCACTATCCACTTCTCGCCATCAACTAAAGCCTCAACGTATGTTGCGTCCGGGTTTATGAACATGTTAGTTACGCCGAATATTGTCTCCGGCCTAAACGTTGCCGCTGGGAGGTAGCCGTCTCCGAAGATAAACTTTATAAGAATATATTCTTCCGGGAAAACCCCTTCGCCCTCAAGCCTATCATGATCCCCTGTTGGGCTCTGGCATGAGGGGCACCAGACAACTGGATGCGTTCCTCTGGTAACGTACCCTAGATCCCTGAGAGTCTCATACTGCCATTCAATAAACTTGCTGTATGTGGGCTCATATATCGTTGTGTGGAACTCTCTGCGCCAGTCAACCGAGAAACCCATCCTCTTAACAACCTCCCTGCTTTCACGCGTATAATACCTCGCCATATACACTGGGTCAACGAATTTCTCGAGCTCTTCATCTGGAACGCGATCTATCTCTTTGAGGGCTCTTATCAAATCCTTGTCGCCCATCTTTAATCTCAGCGAGGCGCCAACTATTGGCTCACCGGTCCAATGCCAAGCCCATGGGAAAAGCGTATTATAGCCCCTCATCCTCATGAACCGAGCATATACATCCACCCTTGTAGCCGTGAAGCCGTGACCGACGTGAAGCGGACCATTCATGTAAGGGTAGGGGAAGGTGACGAAGCACTTCTTACGCTTAGGATCTGGGTCAGCCTCAAATAAGCGGGACTCCTCCCACTTTTTCCTCCACTTTTCTTCAATAACCTTCCAGTCAATGGACTGCTGCGCCATAATCATTCCCCTTTAACGGCTCTATATATAGTTAATTCAGCCTCCTCTAAAGCTTTAGGCACATTCTCAACCATTAAGCCCCCAGCCTGCGCGAAATCCATTTTCCCGCTTCCCCCACCTCCAATAATTTGCCCAATTCTCTGAGCGATTTTAGCGGCGTTCACTCCCACTTTCAGGGCTTCGCTTCCAACCCTTACAACGGCCCTAGCATCCCTATCTGTGCAGATGAAAACAGTTACAGCGTATGGATCCATCTTAACAATTTCATTTGAAACTTTAATGAGTAAATCTACGTCGGCTTCTCTAGCATCAATTATGTGCGACACAACCTTTAAGCCTTCAACACTCTTAGCTGACGAAATATATTTCTCAGCCATGAATCTAGCGACCTTATCCATCAAATGCTCCCTTTCACGCTTCAATCCTCTCCACTCACTAGATATCTTTTCAAGCGCCGCGTCAACCCTCTCCACTTGAACATCTAGGAGCTCGGATGCCCTGACAATCTTCGCCTCAATCTCCTGGACCCTCCTCAAAGCATGAAGCCCTGCGCTAAATATTATCCTCTCAACCCCGTCCTGAATCCTCTCAGTTCGGACCACCTTTATTAAGCCAACTTCACCCGTCGATTTGCAATGTGTTCCACCACATGCTTCAACCTCCCAGTCGCCGACCTTAACGACCCGGATCTCTCTTCCAGGAACGGCTCCACCCTGATAGAGGCGGAAACCATATCTTCTTTCGGCTTCATCCCTAGGCATCCAGAAAACTTCGACGGGAATGTTCCTCATGACTACTTCATTAGCCAGCTCCTCTATGCGGTTAACCTCCTCCCTAGTGAGCCTCTTCGGATGCGTTATGTCCAGCCTAGCCTGCTCAACCTCTTTTTGCGCCCCAGCCTGCCAGACATGTTCGCCTAAAACCCTCCTAGCTGCGCCCATAATTATATGCGTCGCCGTGTGGTGCCGCATTAAACTTACGCGTCTATCCCAGTCTATTACGCCCTTAACCTCAGCGCCTTCTTTTGGAGCCTCACCCTCAATAAAGTGGACTATTATGTTGCCGCTAGCCTTTTTAACGCTATGAACGTTGACTCTTACACTGTTGAACTCTAGGAAACCTGTGTCAGATAGCTGTCCTCCGCCTTCAGGATAAAACGCCGTCCTATCAAGCACGACACATTTGCCTGAAACCCTCAGGACTTTCGCCGTGAACTCCCTCATATATGGGTCTTCATAGTATAGCGGCTTAGTTTCAGGCAGGTTTGAGAAATCTATACCTAAATCCTCAATTTCCTCAGACATTTTGTAGGCTGGTTTTGTGGAAGATACATGTTTCTCAGCCACGAAACTATAGAAGCCCTCTGGAACATTTATAGAGAAGCCTTCTGAAGCCGCCACTTCACTTACAACCTCAGGCGTTAAACCATGCGAATCGTATAGTTCGACAAGCCTATCGATTGGAATAGAATCCTCACCCCTAGCCCTAATATCCCTAACCATACGCTTAACTAGCTCTCTACCCCTCTGAAGCGTCCGCTCATACTTCTCAACCTCAATCTTAAGGAGCTCTAGGATTTCATCCCGCATATCAGCCAGATGCGGAAAATCTTTAGACCAGTATGATACTTGCATGTCAACTATGTCGGGCATAAACCTCTCTATGGCAAGGTTTCTCAGAAGCCTATAAGTTCTCCTAACAAGTAGCCTAGCCAAATAGCCCTCCTCAACATTTGATGGAACGACGCCTTCAGAGAGCATGAAAGCTAAGCATTTCGTATGGTCTAAGACAGCGAATACATCTACCACCGGATTAATTATATTGTGGAGCTCGCCAGCGTCAACCCCAAGCCTAGAGGCTATACGCCTCCAATTCTCGCTCCGGCTGACGCTCTTAGATATGCTTATTAAGCCGGACAGCCTAGCAAAGTCCGCTAGAAGCTTTCTGTCAACATCCCTCACCCCAGCCAGCCCCATAATCTTATCCAGCAGCTCTCCGTAAACAGCGTGGAAGCAGCTCATAGAGCCCTGTGAAAGCCATGTGAAGCGCTCTATGCCGTAGCCAGTGTCAACGGTTCTTATCGGCAGTTCAATGAAGTCTTCGCCAACAACCTTATACTTCATGAACACTAGTGTCGCAACCTCTAACCCACATATAATGCTCTCCACATCTGGACCAGCGTTTCCGCCACCAGACCATATACCCTCTTTGTAGACAATGTATTCCGGCTTGATTCCAAGGGCTTTCGTCACGAACTCATGGTGGAAGCGTACGGTCTCATCTTTCCAGTAAACCTCTTTATCCGGGTAATTGAATGCGTGGTGCCCACCCATTTCAAATATTGTCAAATGCCTACCGAAGGTCGGTCCAACGTTCTCTAGATCAGGGAACCTGACGCATGGTTGGCTTATGACCAGAGGGTTTGCCGGCGGCGGGATTATTCCTTCAGTCACGTATGGTTGAAAATCTATTATGCTTGCGTTGGTAAAATATAGATCGTCCCTCCACCTTGCAACTATAGGGTATGGTGCTATGCGCTTATGACCTCTTTCCTCGAAAAATGAGAGGAAAAGCTCGCGCATCTCAGCTAAAGTATAGGCTCTATTGGTTGGGGGTTCACCAATAAACGTGTATTCAGCGCAACCATACGTGTTCGATTCACCGCAAAGCACTTGATCCGGATTTAGAGTCCAGAAGAAGTCGCCGCATCGTGAACAGCGCTTTCTAAGATAACCGTTCTCTAGGAAGAAGGGCAGCCTATATTCATCCTCGCCAAAGCGCATCTATTTACCCTCAACCTTAAAATCCATTAATTGGAAAGAGCGTTTGCTGAAAAATAAAGTTAGCGTAAAAGAGCTATTTAAGCATGAGGAGCGGAATCACATTTATCGGATTAAAGACTCCGCTATTTAGCCCAGCAACCGATCCTCTCAGCAGGGTTGCAGCGCTAGCGATCTATCCAAATAGAGCCGCAAGCCCTTCTAGAGCTTCTTCCTCCCTCTTCTCCTCCTTCTTCTCTTCCTCTTTCTTAGGCTTCTCTGCCTCCGCTTTCGGAGTCTCTGCGGGCGGAGCAGCGGTTATCGGGGCAGCTATGGGCATAAATGTTGGCGCGGACTTTATGGCTTCATCAATATTTATCTCCGATAGAGCCGCTACAAGAGCCTTAACTTTAATTGGGTCTACGTTAACCCCAGCCGCATGTAGGACCCTTGTCAGATTCTCTTCATCTATGGGCTTACCAGCCCTGTGAAGCAGCATTGCAGCATAGATATATTCCATTCTACATCACCACCACTAATAGCATCCATTCGAACATAGGAAATCAACTACTTAAAGCTTCCTCTTTTCTCAGAGGAAAAGAATCCGCCCAACAATAAAAATATTTTTGTTTTGATCAGCCCGTCGTGAAGTCTTCATTCCAACGGTCAGTCTGGGACGGCTTCCTCATCTCAATAAAAGGGAAAGAAAACAATTATTTAACTCTTTTCAGCCCAATAAATATCCTTAAATCTTATAAGAAACTAGAAACCAACTAAAAATATATCTGTGGTAGTGGAGCGAGCAAATGATAGTGTGAGGTTAATTGGATATACGAATATTATGCGATGTGATAACTACGTTGGAGGGATCCGTCCGACCAGCCGTATATTTAGCTGAAGATTTAGTTGTTAGAGGGCATAATGTAATAATAGTATCACCGCTAATCCTAAAGAAACCTGAATACGAGCTCCATAAGAGAAACATAAAGACAGTGAACTTAAATGTAAGGCATTTTTCAAGCGTGCATGATTCATCAGTTCTCTGGTTCGAAATATGGCTTCATGAGGCTCTGCTCAGACTAAACTCGAGACACATTAAAGACGACTATCCGGCGGCAATTAACTTCTCGCATGTCATCTTTGCTCCGTCAATTTTCTGGTATCTGCAGGGTCCTCCCTCCACAGCGCTAAGAGATATATTACATCATTTTTCAACAGGATTTAAGGTAGCTTACAGTATTCTAAACCCAGTGCTCGAGCATCTTGATGGGAAACTCATTAAGTATGCCAGTAGAAAATCTTTTTTCACCATCGCTAACTCAAAGTTTTGCGCTCAAATGTATTCTAAGTTTGGCTTACATATACATGACATTATGTATCCTCCGCTCGATAGGAATGTTTTCCAGCCCTCAACAAGCAGTCCATCTGAAGACTACGTTTTAACATATTTTGGTAAGGAGACGAAATTCCAGGTAATAAAAGCGATTGCGGATTTAGGCGTTAAAATTAAGGCTTTTGGCTCAAAAACATCATTTATCGATAGGAGGCTGCTAAAACACCCAAACATCGATTTCATGGGAAGAATATCTACGAGCAGGCTGGTCGACGCGTATTCAAATGCTCTTTTCACCATATTCCCGTTTACACACGAACCCTTCGGCTACATTCCGCTTGAAAGTATGGCGTGCGGAACCCCGACGTTAACCTATGGCATGCAGGGGCCGGGGGAGTATATAATTGATGGTGAGAGTGGATGGCTTGTAAAGGATGATGAGAGCTTTGTTAAGAAAGCCTTAGATCTATGGAGGAATGGTTATCCATCAGACATGAGAAAACGCTGCGTTGAGAGAGCAGCAGCGTTTGATAGAAAGCTGTACTTTGAAAGGTGGCTGAAGCTTTTAGAGAAATTTAATGTTATATGAGGTTTAATTGGAAGAAACCTAAATATGATTTTGATGAAATTAAATTGGCTGCGTAGGCGGCTCAGTATACGTAGCTGCAAGCCCATTGTTCGCTCAGACTACTTTATACTGTTTGTAATGGCGACAGTGCACACAGCTATAGTCTCCAGTTTAGCGATAAGAGGACACTATTCGTTTTACACTAATGCGTGGGATTTAGGAATTTACGCTCAAGCATTGTACAGTACACTTAACCATGGGAGGCTGCTGTATTATAGCGCTGAGCTCGCCGGAAATCCTTCGGGAAGCCTTTTCGGCATACATTTCACGCCGTTCTTACTGCTTCTCGTACCAGTTTACGCCCTATACCAGAACCCCATAACATTGCTTATCCTTAGACCGTTAGCGATCTCCTTAGGGTTGGTTCCGCTCTACTGGATTATGCGCGAAAACGGGTTTAGCAGAAAACTCATTATTCTTTTGTCGGCTACTTACCTGGTTTACCCCCCAACCCTCACCCCCATATTGAGTTTCGACATACTGTCTTTTCTGCCAGCCCTATTTCTCTTCGCCCTACACTATTTTAGGAAAAGGAATTACGTAAAGTCATACCTGTTCATGATTCTGGCATTAACCGTTAACGAGTTTGTCTCACTAATAGTTTCGGCAGCATCAATCTACGTGCTACTTGCAGATTGGAGAGAAACATTACACGCGCTGAGAAGGAGGAAGATCAGCAGAAACATTGTTTTCTCAATAATTCTGTTAGCTACGGGGATCCTGTGGTTTATTTTAGCGTGCTCCATGATCACATATTTTAATCCTCAGGCGTTAAAGACAAAGTGGGAGTGGGGGGAGCTTGGAAGCGGCCCCGCTGAAATAATCTCCAATGTTTTGGCTAAACCTCTCAAAGCACTAAACATTTTATTTAATGATGGGCAGAGAAAATTCCTATACATTGTCTCCCTGCTTGGACCATTAGCCTTCATACCGCTTTTTGAACCGCTTGCGCTAATTATGGCTACGCCGTGGTTAGCCGCAAGCCTCCTCTCAATAAACCCACTTTACTACTCGATTGAAACCCAGTATCCAGCCTTTGTTTCACCGTTCATCTTCGTCGCAGCTCTAGACGGAATAAAGAAGCTGATAAGAGCCAACGCTGCCAACGATAATATTACGGGTAGAGTCGCCGCCACCATAGCAATAATGCTGCTTACCTCATCCCTCCTAATCCTGCCCGGAATGCCAGCCAGAATATTTGAATATGATGGGGCGAAGGAGGCCGTGTGGCTGGCGCTGAAAGAGATACCGCCAAACGCATCGGTATCTATAATGCCTGATGTTTATCCACATGTATGTAACAGGCTTGAAGTCTACCCATACTTCGTTAATGGGGTTGACTATGTGCTCATAAACGTCTACTCATGGTGGTATGATGTCATCTTACCGAGACCAGTTCATACGGCGCCTAGGTGGTGCGATGTAGAGATCGGTGATGATTACGGGATAGTCCTAAATATGAAGGGGGTTATACTTTATAAGAGGGGATATGGTGGGGAAGTTAAGTTTAGCGGTGTAAGATTTAACTATGGGATCTACGATGTTTTGGATTCGTCTGGAAAAATAACTTCAATTAGGAATGGAACTACCATGATGAACGTGTTAACCTATGAGCCTGCCGATCAACCCACATTGTTTTTTAGGACCCCATTTAGATATCTGCCGCCCGGCGGATACAACGTTACATTAAGCCTAATGAAAACCTCGTCTACTTCAGACATGTTTATCAGGGTTGAGGTTAGAACTAAACCTGGCGAAATGAAGATTCTGGTTAAAGAATTTTATGGAGACCAGCTGCCCCCTAACGAGTGGAGGGACTTAAGCTTTAGCTTCAAAATTAAGAAGCCTATGCCCATAGAAATATCGGTCTACGCATATAATTCCGCTGAGATTTACTTCGAAAAATTGAGCATAACTCAAGTTTCCGGTGTGTGAGCTTGTGAAAATATGCGCCGTTACAACGTGGCCGCCGCACCCTGACGGCATATCCCTTTATTCAGCCCAGTTATATGGGCAAATTGGTAAGAAGGTGGAGGTTAAAGTTTTAGCAAATATTATTGATTCAGGGGAGGAGGGATCCGGGGTAGAGGGGGATTGTAGGGTTGTGAGGTGCTGGAGGAGGGGGAGCATAACTTACCCATTTAAAATCTTTAGTAGGGTGCTTGCGGAGAAGCCCGACATCATTCATCTGCAGCATGGATGGCTACTTTACGGCGATAAGATTTGCCCCTTGCTATTTCCGCTATTACTCCTCCTTTTACGTTTGACTAGGAGACCGATCATAGTGACTATCCACACGGTGATAGGGGGGAGACCTAGGTTGCATGAAAGGTCCATGGTCAACTTCATAGCCAGAATAATTGTTATGCTTTTAACGAGAGTTATTGTGAAGCTTTCCAGTATGGTAATCGTGCACAACAACTTGATGAGGCGGGTTTTGAGAAACCTGTATTCGCTGAATAAGGATCTCTGGAAAATATTCGTCATACCTCACGGCGTAAAAGAGGCAGCGAGGAAGCCTAGAAAAATTTTGGGGGATGAAGGCATCAAAATACTGTCGCTGGGCTTCATTAGGAAATCTAAGGGAATTGAGTACTTGATTGAAGCCTTTAAAATATTCTCAGCAGTATACCCAAAATCCTCCTTGATAATTGTTGGTGGAAGACATGCGCATGATAACGGGAAATATTTCGAGGCGTTAAGGAGGAGGCTGAGGGACGGTATGGGAAACATTATTTTCACAGGCTTCATTGACGAAAAAACTCTAGATAATCTCATATGGAATAGTGAAATTATTGTGCTCCCATCGGTAGGGAGCCACTATATTGAGGCAAGCGGTTCTCTGGCAAGGGTTGCGATGTATGGTAAACCCATTATCTGTGGGAGGGTACCGAAGTTTACGGCTGACCTTGAAGATGGGAAAGACTGCATAATGATCGAATTTGATAACCCGGAGAAACTAGCTGAAGCCCTTCTCTTGCTAGCGAGGGATGCCGGTCTCAGAAGGAGGATTGGAAGGAATTTGAGGAATAAGTTTAGAGATAGGGTTTGGAGCAAAGTGGCGGAACAGCATATTGACCTCTTTAAGGATGCTGCCGGCATCCGGCAATTTCACGCAGCATTAGCGCCATCCTCTCTAAACCATTGAGGCTTGCCGCCACTAAGTCGCCAGCTCTCTTCTCTATTTGAGCGCATAAAACATCCTTGTTCCTCCATACATGTAAAATCTTCTCTTTTAGAGAAGCGAGGTCGCTTTGAGGAAGCGTGCATAGTAGATCTCTGATTCCAATCAATTTTATTAACCCCTGAAATTTAGGGCTATGCGACACTACCAGCGGAGGAACCCCGCAGAGAAGGGAAATTATGGCGGGGTGCATCCTCATAGTTACTAATATATTGCATCTAGATATAGCGTTCACCGTTGAAAATGGATCCTTATCCATCATAATAGAAATGTTTCCTCCAGCAGTATGCTTAAGCACCTCGTTGAGAATTATTCTATCATCATCATGCTTGAAGGGGCCTCCTAGGGAGAAGGGAATTAGCATAACGGTTGCGTTTAGACTTTCAGAAATATCGCTGATTATGGAGCCAATTAGCCTAGCGAAATGTTGAAGATCGACGCGGTGGAAATGCTGGACGGCTTCGGTGCTTAGGTTAAAGCCGATAACCGGCATATGCCCATTCTTTAGCGCCTTATTCTTATTAGGTATTTGAAGGCTGAAGGCAGCGTCCGGAGCAAAGTAGATAACTGGTTTAGTAACCTTAATCCTCCTCAAATATTCCATTGATTCGTGATCTCTGACAGCTATCAGATCAACGTTATTTAGAATTAAGCTTGCCAAAGGGATAAGTATCCCAAGATTCCCGATGGAGGCGGAGTAAATTATCACTCGCTTACCTAAAACTATCGCTATGAGGATTGATGCCAAATTTGCAAGCTTGAAGAGCACTTTCGCCACGGAGTACCAGAAGCCTTTGCTTTGAGGGGGGCATAAGCCGTCTCCGCTCAAATCTATGATCACGTCTGCCTCATAATAGTATCTTAGCGGCTCATTAAACAGCGCCGCAGCATTGATTTTAAGCGGTTTAAGGAGCCTCCAGAAGAGCGCTCTTATAAGCGTGCTGACTAAGAGCGTTACGGACGATTTCATCGATTTAACGCATCTACATGTGGGGTTAAGTTTTTCATCAATCTGCGGAAGCAAAGATTCCTTCGTAAACTCTATATTGGGGAACTTGGCTGATAGAAATCTTGTGACGCTTATAAACAGTAGTCTCCAACCGTTATTCAACGGGTTAATGTTGCCAATTATGTGAACTTTCACCCCATAATCTGCCTCCACGATAAATATTCAAGGATTGCATGTAGGGTCGCGTAGAATAACAGTAATTTGAGGGGCATCTTCTCTATTATATGCGCTCCTAAACGCGATTCAGAGAATTTTATGTTTGTTACCTGGAGGATGGCGCAAATAAGGCTGAGTAAAAATCCCATGGAACTTATCTTTAAGCCATATCTCTCGTGCTTCATCAGCATAAGGCGCATCGGCAGAGTTATCTTCTTGAAGAATAGGGGGCGCCACTGCGCTCTAATAACCTCCCTCTCCCCTATCCTAGTCAACTTAATGAAGCCTTTCCTCTGAGCTTCCTGCAGAATCTCATCAGCCCAATCCGTCCTAGATATAATTATGGATGCGCCTAAGCTATCTATCTTCATGATTTCCGGTAGCCATGCGTCGCCGAAAGATACGTCAGCCTCCTCATTAGTCATATCGGAGCAAAACATGCACGCCCTAGGTGTAAAAAAGTATGGTGAGTAGAGGGGACGCCAGTAGCTGAAGAAAGGCATAGATATACTTCTTCCATCAATAAGGTTCACATAAAGTTTACCGGGCCACCCATAACCTCTAAACCTAAACTCTTTAACCTCGTTCTCCTTAACATTTAATTTGCGCAGTAAAACTTTGAAGCCTGGCGGGCTTATAACTCTACAGCAGAATAGGCCGAGGAGCAATACTATACGTGCACGCTTTCGTGAAAACTTGGATTCGGTTAAAGCTCTTTTGAGAAACCTGATGTGGCATGGAAGCCCAACGATAGCGTACTTACCCTCAGAGCTCAGTAGGTCTTTAAGGTTAGCGCTGATGGGTATGGGTAAATATTTTGAGCCCATAGCCTCGATGAGCTCATCCGGGTTTTTCGCTATGAATGGTTTCGGTTTCAGCCCATCCATCTTCACAACCAGAGCTCCGTCTATCAGTTTCTCTCTTAACATGAATGCTAGAATGCTGGTGACGGCTCCCCCTGAGGAGGCTGCCCACCTAACATATTTATCTTTAGAGCACCCTAAATAGCAATTAATGAAGCTGCCTATAAGCCGCCTTCCACTGTTTCCCGCGATATCGTCGGGGGTTAATTCATTCGCCCCCTAACAACCAAATATTAGATTCATGTAAACAAGATAAAAAATTAACTGCTAAAGGTGTTTAACCAACCTTCTCTAGGAGTATGTAGGCTAAGAATATGTCGTAGTTCTCTGAGGGATCCACGCCCCTAAACTCAACGTTCTCCGCCAGCGCATCCAAATTGAACTCAAATTTTATTTTGCTCCATCCCGAGCCGGACGCGTTCTCAATTATATTTCTCCCATATATGTCCTCGCCCATCACTATATCTTCCCCATAATTCTTCGTAACCTCCAGCCTGATGATTTTACCGTTAACCTCCGGGTTAGGAGTAACTTTAAGATTAAATGTGACCCTATATCTTCCTGGGCTTAGATGCACGTATGGCCCGAACCAAAAGCTCCACGCACGCTCTTCATCCATGGCTGACCGCAATAGAAAACCTTCATCAGTGACCCTTCCATTAAACTTTAGATCCTTATAATTGAATGTTCTTGTGATGAAGGGCTCACCCATCTCGCCGGAGATTTGCTTAAGAACGATGTAGTCAACGCTTATGTCCGCTGCTCCAGTCGAGTAGACCCTAAATTCGACATATGTTTTAGTCTTGTTAACCCCGAAAGACACGGTCACATTGTTCCACCGGTTAGGCTCCACGTCGAACCCATATATATGGGTTCTAGCTATGCTCACGTCACCGAACTTTTCCGTAACTTCGAGAGCTGCTAAATATCCCTCACTATGCTGATTAAACTTAATTCTCCAGGTCACATTGTACACTCCGTTGGGTAGGAAGATGTATGGGCCGTAAATGAAGACGCCCCGCTTTGAGCCCTTAGAACAGAAGGCTACCCTTCCATACCTGGATGTATCGTCCTTAATTAACTTTCCAAAATTAAGTTTGAGGCTTTCGGCTGGGAAAACCATTTCTTTGCTGGAGTAAAACATCTGCGCTAAGCCGCTGTAACCCTTCTTAAACAGGATTGCCCATCTTGTAAAGGCGTATGGTCCGAAAACTTCGCTATTTAAGATCTCATTTAAGGCGAATTGCGTCCAGTAATCTCTAAGCCTTATGTCAAGTATTATGTAATCGCTTTTATCTATCAGATCCCTAACGTAGTTCTTCAGAAACTCCTTTTGCTCTTCCGTTCCAGTAGATGGTGGCAGCACGTAAGCGTTTATCCTGCTTGAGACATGAGGGAATATGTGGTTTTGCGTTAACACTGATGCGTTTTTCGGAATGCTCCCCAGCATTTCATGCAGCCTCTCCACCTCAATACTTACCTCTATGTTTGATTTAGGATACCATAGTATATTTGCCTCTACAAGCGGAGAGGACAGCGGGCTTATTGGGCTCGTTGAAATTATGAATATGAGTGATGAAACCATTATTATTTTTAGTGTGCTGTCAACATCTTTCCTTGTTCTACCAGATAGCGCGTGGATTGCCGCTAGGAATATGGGCGTCATAACATATAGGGAGTAGTGGGATCCAATCTTATAGTAGGCTGAGTAATTTGAGACTAGGAACGGTAGCAGTAAAGCGAACGTAACTATCGTCATGCTGCTTCCAAAGGGTAGAAAGGCGAGGGGTGCGAATAAGAAGACAATATAGATTATTTTCATCGCATAATCATAGGAAAGAGCGCTTAAAGCTTTACCAGGATTTAAAATCAAGTAAACTAGTAGATAGAGGAGCGATTCCCCCTTAAAGCCTAGAATCCTGTAAGCACCTACAGCCCTATACATTTCTATGAACTCTGATCTAATTGGGAATAAACCCTTTACGTACTCGGATAAATATAGGGAGAAGAGACACATCAGTATTGTTACAACTAGAGATGTCTCTCGCGCCATTTTCAGCGACCTAAATAGCTGGGGGATCCTCCTTACATTGCTTGTCAGCAGATAATAGGTTGATAGAGCTAGAATCACGAGCGTTGTATGCTCGGATATCATGAGCGACAGCGCGGTTGATGCGAAGTAAGCCTTCCACCTCTCTTTAACCATGAAGAAGACTGATGAGAATGTGAGGACAGGTATAAATATCTGCTGCTGGAAGTCGAACCAGTTGGAGCCCTGAATCCCAGGATGCAATAAGTAAACTATCGACAAAATGAAGGCGGCTTTCCTATTTCCAAGAATCTCCTTCGCTAAAAAATATAGTGGCAGAGCTCCTAGAGCTAAGATGAAGGATTTGGCGACCAGCAGGAACTCTGCCGAAGGATATATGGCGTAAAATGGTAGTAGAATGAATAGGATTGGACTGAAATGCGTCGCTAAATATGAGCCTGAGGGATTCATAAATAGCTCCGCTGTGGAGAATAGGAGTTTTCCATAATAAAGAGTCGTGTAGAGGGATTGGTTAAATATTCCGAGATCCCACGCGAAACTGGCGAATGTATAATGTTTAAGCAACGTATAATGTGAGAAGATCACGGTGTAGGCTAAGATAGGAATGAAAACTAACACGTCAGCACTTCTCCCTTTAAAAATACTTATCTCGGCGATCTCTTTCCCTAGAATTTTAAATCTTTTTAGGCTTCCCCAAATCCGCGCTCCCAACTTTTTCATGTTGGATGCCACTGTTATTGGTTGTCTCCGATTTGAAGCCTTTTTTACTTTTAACTTTTTAAAGGATTATGTTTATTTAGCTTTCTGTAAGTGGGAATCTAGTATGAAGGCGAAGGCCGCCGTAATTTTCCCCTCACTAAACTACCTTGGTGGGGCTGTGAGGGTTTGCTTAGGTTTCATTAAGGTTTTATCTAAAGCCGGCTATGAGGTTACGCTCTTCACGGTTGATAAAACTAGATGGAATCTGATAAGGAGAGTTCTAGGAGACTTCGGGGATTTACGCTTCAAAGAACACTTTATTATCTCAAGGTTTCCAAAATTTTTTGACGCTTCGCTCCGGAATATTTCCCTCGCCCTTTTTTATATTCTTGAGGTTTTAGCCGTCAGGTTCTTTTTAAGATTCGATATTGTTCTTGTGGTTGGCGGCGAACTCGTTGACTGTTTAGGCGACGTCGTGTATATTAATGCCTTACCGTTTAGGCTTGAACATTCATTCCCCAACAAGCATTTTGGCAGGAGCAGCATTTGGAAATCCTATAGCAGAATATATGACGCCTTCATGAAGCTGCTTAGCAGAGTAGACTCGAAGGGTCTTTTATTAACCAATTCACACTTCCTCAGAGACATTATTTTAGAGAAGACTGGTAGGGATTCCATAGTCGTCTACCCTCCCGTTGAAACCGGAAAGTTTATGAGTAATGAGGGGGAGCAGCGCCTCAACTTAGTTGTCACTGTTTCAAGGCTCCATCCGGGAAAATCCCTAAACGTTGTTTTAGAGGTTGCTAAACTTGTGGATGGAGCGAAATTCTTGATAATTGGTTCGAGTAGCGGGAGATTTGAAGAAGCCCTCAGCGAGCTGAATGAGGCTATTAAGAGAATGAACCTTGAGGGTAAGGTTATCATGATGGTTAATGAGCCCTCAAGTAAACTCGTTGAAGTCCTATCTAAAGCTAAGGTTTTACTGCACACTCAACCTACAGAGGCTTTTGGAATGGTTGTTGTTGAAGCTATGGCTGCCGGCTGTGTTCCAGTCGTCCCAAGTAGCGGTGGTCCATGGAACGATATTTTAGATCGGAGGCAGGGGGTTTACGGCTTCTCCTACAAGAATGTTAGTGAAGCCGCCGACATTATTACATTAATGTTAAATAACGAGGATTTAAGGCGTGAGGTTGCTGAAAGGGCTAGGGTGCGCGCCTTATGCTTCGATAAATCCGTTTTTGAGGAGAGGATTTTAAGCATAATAAATGCGATAAATGATGTTTACTCTATTGACAGACAATGCAGTGCAGTTGGGGGTTTTAAGATTTGGAGAATTTAGGCGAGAGGCTTCATGGTTTTCTTGAGAGGGGCTTATGGAGGTTTAAGATCTCGGACTGGGTTCTCTTATCTATGATAGCGTTTTACTCGATCGTCTTCTCGCATTACACCATTATGAGGCATCACTCTTTCAGGAGCGATGCTTGGGATCTTGGGTTAATCGTGCAGTCTATTGCGAGCGCTGTTAGGGGCAGGCTCTTCACAAACAATGTTGAGCTATTTTTTTCGCCTAGCGGAAGCTACTTCGGTGTGCATTTCGCGCCAGTCCTATTCATAGTGGTGCCGTTCTTCTACTTAGCGCGGAGCGTTGAGACAATACTTGTGCTGCAATCGGTTGTTTTGGCTTTAGGCGCGATGCCAGTTTACCTGATTTCAATTCGCATGTTAAAGGATAGGGTTGCGACGCTATTTATAGCAGCCTCCTATCTTCTGAACCCGCTTCTACAGGGGGTGAACTGGTACGATTTTCATACCCAGGCGTTCTTTCCGCTCTTCATGCTGTTGGCAATATATTTTCTCGAGAGGGGGAGTACCGCGCCCTTCCTATTCTTCCTGCTAATGAGCTTATCTACAATAGAGCAGGCAGCATACTTCATCTTGGCTTACGTACCGTATTCCCTACTTAATATGAGGGGGAGGGAAAGGGGATTGAAAAATTACGGTGGAAGGTTTCTCTCCAAGAAGATTTTTCATCTTTTCTCAGGACCCTTAATTATGCTTATGTCTTCCGCCGCATGGATTATTCTCTCATCCGCGATTAAGAGCGCCGTTAACCCAAACCCTCCGCCGGAGATTAAGGCTGCCTCCAAGTTCCACCTACTGGGCGTAAGTGATCCGGCAGAGATCCCGGTTAAATTATTGTTTGATCCGCCCTCGGTTTTAAGGGCTCTTCAATACGAGCCGGACAAGAAAATCTTCTATATTCTCTTAACCTTTGCTCCCAGCTGTTTCCTCGCCCTGTTTTCTCCGTTAGCCCTTCTGCCGGTGTTCTTGTGGCTTTTTGTAGCGGCGCTGAGTAATTGGACGCCGTATTATTCGCCTAGTTTTCAGTATTCTTCGTTTGTTCTGCCCTTCACCCATATAGCCCTTATAGACGCTTTGGGGAAAATGTTTGGTGGGCTTGATGCAGGGGAAATTAGGGCTCTAATTAGGAGGGTTTCTGCGCTTATGCTTTTGATGGGGGTTCTCCTCGCAATATTCCTCTCGCCAATATCTTTTGTGCATGGGGTTGGGAGCTACGATTACTTGAGGGATTATGGGGTCTCAGCGCCCTCCATGGTGGAGGAGAGCGTTAAGAGGGTGATTTTGGAGATACCTGGGGAGCCTTTAATTCTCACCACGCCGAGAGTCTTTCCACACATATCCATGAACCCTAATGCTTACACTATACCGCCTATTAACCACCCCTCCCCAGAACTATTCAAAACATTTATTGAGGGGCTTAAAAACAGCGTTAAATTCGACTATGTGCTGATAGCGTCCTTCTGGAATAGGGAGGAGGCGAACCTTATTTACGCGGAGTTTGTAAAGCCCAGCGGGGATTATGGTTTGCTGGTTAGGGGTGCTGGGCTGGAGCTCTATAAGAGGGGTTATATTGGTCCGCCCGAGAACATAACCATAAGGTTTACTTTCAGGGAACTGTATGCGTATGACGTAAAAATAGCGGGAGATCCATCCTCCGAGGCTGGAAAAATAATGGTGCTTAGTGCTTCAACGTTATCGGTGAGGGAGGTTTGGTATGGCCCCTACGTTGCGCTCCCTCCTGGAAAATATACTGCTCGGTTCAGGATTAAGGTTGATCGGATTCTCAGCGGTAAGTTGATTGATTTAGAGATTTACTCTAGGCATGTGGGCAGGATCGCTTTACGCGGCGTAAGTTACGAGGAGTTTACTGAGGCGTCCGCGTGGCAAATATTTTCCGTAACCTTCAGTCTAAAAGGCAGGGTTAGAGATGTCGAGTTTAGGGGATTGAATCCCGGAGTGAACGCAACGATATGTTTAGACTATGTGGAGGTTGTGCCTGAGTGAGTTTATGTGTTAAGCGTTGAACAGCTTTAATTGGTTCTCATGAGGGATATTTTTATGGCGTAGAGGAGGAACCTCGCTACCTCCTTCACTGTCAGCTTTGATCTGCCCCTCTTCCTATTCACGAAAGTTATGGGTGCTTCAGCCACCCTCGCCCCAAGTATCTGCGCTAGCTTCAGTGTTTCTACCTGTATCTCGAACCTTCGGCTTTTGAGCTTCGGTAATGCCTTAAGAATATATCTCATTGAGTAGCATCTGAATCCGCTTGTGAAGTCGTTTACTGGGAGCCTTGTGAGGAGCCTTGCTATCTTGTTGGCTGTTTTACTTATAATTATGCGCGTTGGACTCCAGCCTTTAATGGTTCCGCCTTTAATGTATCTGCTCCCAACAACTATATGGTAGCCTTCCTTCGCGTGCTGGAGTAGCCGCGGTATGTCTTTTGGGTTGTGGGAGAAGTCCGCGTCCATTGTGATCACGTATTCAGGTTTATCTGGAAGCGATGAGAGGATTTTAAAGCCCTCTATTATAGCTGACCCTAAGCCCATTTTACGGGGCCTAACCACGAGCATTATGTTACTGAACTCTTTCTGGAGGTTTTTAACTATCTCGTGTGTGCCGTCTGGGCTTGAGTCGTCTATGACTAGGATTAGGGGGTTAATGTTAAGCCCCTCTATCGCTAGAATCAGGTCTCTAATGTTCTCGGACTCGTTGTATGTCGGCAGTATGATGGCTGCTTCCATTCCCC
>Ga0105163_1000223_pt1 | contig 35186 bp, 37 predicted proteins | sample JNZ110809AmetaG_FD_81531 | JGI IMG/M metagenome (GOLD analysis project Ga0105163, IMG submission 81531) | Hot spring microbial communities from Jinze hot spring, China to study Microbial Dark Matter (Phase II) - JNZ 110809A | ecosystem: Environmental > Aquatic > Thermal springs > Hot (42-90C) >... | reverse complement strand
TCGTAAGTGGTTATAGCGATGAGGGCTTCCCCGAGATAATGGAATCTAAAAACCATAGATACTATTTAGGGATCCAAGCACATCCAGAGTTTAAGAGTAGGCCACTAACACCTGCACCCTTATTCTTAGAATTCTTAAAAAACAGCATAAGTTATAGTTGAAGGCTTCCTACCCTAAGACCTTACCCTCAATAACTAACATCGTCGTAGTTGACTTAACCTTAGAAATACGTCTTATCTTATTAATAATTATCTCACGTAAAGCCTCATGAGTCGGTGCTTCAACCTTAACAACTACGTCGTAAATCCCGTAAACCTCGTAAACCTCCTTAACACCTTCCATCTTAGATAATATCTGAGCAACTTCGTTCTCAGCACCTATCTCAGTATTAATTAATACTATAGCTATAGGCATATAACACCCCAAGATGATTACGGCCTTAAAACTAATAAACCTTACACCGTATTCTAAGCTTATAAACTGGTTGTGAGTGATATGTAGAGGTGGTGGCGACGATTAAGATAGAGAAGTTGAATGATAGGGAGCTAACCATTAAGCTTGTTGGTGAAGATCATACTATGGGTAACTTAATATCTAAATACGCTCTTAACCATCCAAACGTACAGATAGCTGCATACTCTATAGACCATCCGCTTACAGAGCCACCTAAGGTTGTATTAGTAACAGATGGTAGTAAAAGCCCTCTCGAAGTCCTGAAGGACGTGATTAAAGAGGTTATTGACACTACTGAAAAATTACTTAAAGTTAGTGAGGACTTGCTGAGTAGATGATTAAGGACGAAGTTAGAGTATTAGTAGTTGATTACGTAACCGATGATTTAATGATATACGTAATCCAAAGAGGTATTAAAGGCGTAGAACACTTAGGAGTTGTTCACGGCAGCCTCAAAGAACTGCAAGACCACCTCAGATCCAATAACCTAATAAATGAGGTTAAGTATATAGTATTACCCGAAGGTAGAGTCCTCAGAGTTGTAGAACGGGGTGAGGTCAGACCTCACGACTTAAGGGATGAAGAGGCCGTACTAATACATAATATAGTGTTAGATGGTAAACACATCATCGACTTAGTTAAGAGTGAATTAAAGCTTATAATGACTCAAAAACAGATTAAACAATAAAGTTGGAGGTGTGATATATGGTGGAGTTCTGCCCTAAATGTGGGGCGTTACTAGTACCTCAAAAACTGGGCAATGGTAATAGAGTTGTATTAGCATGCACTAAATGCGGCTTTAAGAAGGAGTTAGGTAAGGAAGGCAAGTATACGTTAAGTCAGAGCGTTAAGCACTCCCAGAAGGATAAAACGTTAGTTATTGAGTCAGAAGTAAATGTTGAAACACTACCTAAGGTTAAAGGTGTGGTAGCATGCTCTAAGTGCGGTAATGATGAGGCCTATTACTGGTTCCTCCAAACCAGGAGGGGTGATGAACCACCTACAAGGTTCTACAAATGTGTAAAATGCGGACACGTGTGGAGGGAGTACGAGTAATTCTAATCTACTGCTTAACTCGTTCTAACTCTTACGCATCCTTAAGTAGACTACGCTACTCTTAGGTATTATTAAGCCCTTATCCCCTACTCTAATTCCTAACTCATACCTCGAGATCTTCATAAGCCTCCCACTCAACTTCCTACCATCTACTAATATCATATCGACATCAACCCCTATGAAGTCAGAAGTTATTAGTGAGTCATCCAATTCCATACCACGCTCGCCGTGAAGGTCTGCAGCATTCACCTCAACGTAGGTAAGTCCGTGTCTAAAGACTATGTAAAAATAATCACGTACAGTTAGCCCCAACTCATACTTAGCAACATCATCTACCACTCCCTCAAAATTCTCACCATTGACTAAGAAGACCTTCACAACCATACCTCTAAACCTACTATCTATGATGTTATCCCTTAAAGGCAACCACCAACACCAATATAATGTAGTGTGTTATAAGGATATATACCTAGGGGTGTATCCCCCTTCTAACGATTCCTAAGAGAGGAATAGTTTTTAGGTTATTCACCCCTAGCTAGATATAGAACAGCAGAGATCTAAACACCCATCAAAATAGGTAACTAAGGTCACTCATACCTTAAAGCCTCTACGGGAACCATTTTAGAAGCCTTCCAGGCTGGGAGTAAGCCCCCAACAACGCCGACTGCTAGAGATAGTCCGAGGGCCCTAGTAATTAACCACCAAGTAATCTTAGGCTCTGAAACCACTGTCCAAGTACCTACAAGTCTTAAAGGTCTATATGCGATGAAGTAAGCACCTATGATTCCTCCCGTAATTCCAGATGCAACCCCTATCAGGGTCATGAGTATTGATTCGAAGAGGAATAATGTTAACACGTCATTACTACTAAATCCTAAAGCCTTCAAAACACCTATCTCCCTAGTCCTCTCAACTACTGATGTAAACATCGTGGACATTATGCCGGTAAAAGCTACTGCAAAGCTTATTGATGATACAGTGAAGAATAGATTGTCAAGTATGTTTATTATATTACTTACAGTCTTAGCTATCTCCTTAAGTGATATTATCTGTACGTTATCACCGTAAATATCCTTAAGTCTACTAACTAAGCTATCAACTAAATCAGCACTCTTAGCAATTATGAAAATACCTGAATAATCTCTTAAATTTAGTAGGGACTTCCCAGCCTGTAGCGGGAGGAATATAGACTCGTCCGGATTGACGGGGAATACGGACCCGTAGGGAGCTAAGACGCCTGAAACCCTAGTTGAAACAGTCTTTAATAATGGTTTACCATCCCTCATAACTAGTATGTTAACCGTTATTGCATCACCGACGCCGTAGTACCTAACCTTATCTGATGATACGACCTTATCACCAACTACGCAGTACGTATATAGCGTGGGTGGCGGTATCATACCCTCAGCTATTTTACTACCTACTACTATCTTATTCAGTAGGTTTAGGTCTAAGGCATAGATAGTAACCACCATTGTAGTGCCATCAGGCTTTCTAAACTGACCTCTAGATTGGTAAAACGGGGTCAACGTATCAACTTCCTCTAAAGTCTTTATCCTATCTACGTCTGAGTCGCTTAACCTATAATCCTTGGCTGGAAATAACACTACGGTGTTCTGACCTAATGATTGGAGCTGATCAACTATAGTACTCGTATATCCTTCCGTAGTCCCTATTATGGATACCATAGCTGCTGGACCTATAGCTATGCCCAATATGGTTAGAATAGACCTTAGCCTCCTCTCCCTTAAAGCACTAAACGCTAGTACGACTATGTCAACTATGTTGAGCACTTCTCCCAACCCTCTTCTTAAACCACCATAGATAGAACACAGTAACACATATGATGAATGCCACGACCCCTACTACTAGCATTACATTAATTGACGGCAATTCAAGTGGTTGAGGCGTTTGAGTAGGAGTTACATTAGTTACTACATTAATATAACGTACTTCTTCATAAGTCCTTAACTCGTGGAAGACGTCATAGTATGTGATTAATACCTTAACGCTATACGTACCGGGAGGTACGTCACCCCTGACAACTGCCTTCAAGGATATTGGTATCTGAGAGTCTGGGTCTATATTACCTACGTAATACGTACTTCTATCGTAGATTGCCTCCGAGTCTAAAGATACTACAGTATGTCTTAATGGTGTTTTACCCTCGTTGACTATTGTTGCTGAGAAAGTTATCATGCTCCCATTAGCTACTACCTCAGGAGTGATCTGAGGACTTAATAATCTAATAGCTTCTAAACCTTTAACTACTAAGGTCGACGTCAGATTTAACGTGTAAACCCTACCGCTAAAGTCTTGAAGAACTGCGGTAAATAATATTGGGTAGGGACCCTCAATTACCTCAGGATTAGCCGTAGCTCTGAATGTAAGCGTTACCGTATCACCCCCTCCGATCGAGTCAACGTATTTAACTGGGTCTGATATGCTTATACCTGAGTAGGGTGATAGGGCGAATATTACTAGATTGTAGATGGGTGAGTCCCCTAAATTCGTAAATTTAAATCCAACTTCACTAACCGCTTTACCAGCTACTACTACGTTACCTACTGGTTCGACGGTGAGTACCCTAGACTTACTTAAAATATATGGAGACGTTTCTATATGTACTTCTTGGACGGCATTCCAGTGATCTAGGAATTCCGCAGTAACACCTAAGACTGCATCTTCCTCAGGTACTTCTAAGATCCTCACAGGTAGGTCTACGTATATTATATCTCCCTGGGTAATCCTAGCAGGTGCAGCTAGCTGTGCAGGTAACCCACCTAAGTACTGTATACCTGCTAGCTGTAGTTGTTGGTAGTAGGGAATTGAGATATTTGAAGAGTTATTTGGAACTGCTACCATACCCTTAGGCAGTTCAAACCTTAACACTAACCCGCTTAAAGAAGGTATTTCATCGCATCTTAAGACTACCCTCATCAGACCTACATCTCCCTTAGAGGGAGTCGTATTAACCCAGTAAATCCCCACTAACCTCACAGAACTTGAAATATCGCTTACGTAGATCTTAGTTGTGTATGTATCAGATAGTCTAATCCCATAACCACCTGTTTGGACTACGTAGTCGAAGGTTAACTTCCCTAAGTAAGTACCCGGCCTCACATCCCTACTAACTAACACCTTAAATGAGGTATTAAACTGCTGGTACTGCTGTAGAGGTCCTGAGAAGTATGACTCGCATGAGCGCTCACCCCCACATGTAAAACCTTCAGGTAACTCCAACCTAGAGATGACTGAGTATATCGTATACGGGCCTAAGTTAGCTACCCTCACACTAAATACTGCATTATCACCTGGATACGCTGGCCAATTATTACTCCAATTAGCTTCAACGACATAAAGCCTTAGACCTCTGTGATACTCACTTACTGGTAAGCGTATGTTGAATACCTCTACCTTACTTAAATTAGCGGAGTCGAAGTAGGTTACGTACCTGACGGTCAGCCTCGCCGTGTAAACACCTGACACTACTGAGGAGTCAATATTTACATAGTACCTTATAGTACAGCTCCCACCTCTCTCAACCCTATCACATGAGGCGTTGCCATCAGGGAATGCAACTACTAAGCCTTCAGGTAGTTCTATATTGGCGATAACCCCTGTAGCTACGTCTCTACCTACATTAACTAAATCAAGAGTTAGTGGCAGTAACTTACTGCCTGGTAACGCCTCTCTAGGATTAGCTACATCACCCCACACCACGTTAGCAGGTTCTAATTTAGCGCCGAATAAGCCTGGATCCCAAACCTTAAAACCACGTGTTAAATTTCTATAGAGCACTACGTCGGAACTACCTACCCTGATCAAATATCTTAGAGTGATATTCAATAAGTAATCACCTGGTACTACATCACTGCCAACATCTAAGGTAAGCCTCAGAGAACACGTACTATATGGGGGTATACCGTTAAAGCAGTCTCCACCAATACTCAGTAATTTAAAACCTGTCGGTAACTTCACCGTAGGTTCTACCAACTCAACAGCGTACTCATCCCAATTAGACAGAATTACCTCAAGCTCCCCCCTACTGCTCGGAAATCCTACACCGTAATTATTAACCCAACGAACTGCTATTATTGATAGGAATTCACCCACATCTAAGACCTGTGATGAGATATTATACTCTTGCAGAACCCTAATAGAACTACCTCCAAAATCTATGAAATACTCAACCAATAGCTTAAACTGGTAATTACCGGGACGTACGTTACTACCCACATCAATATTATCGAAAGTTAGAACCGCCGTAACTCCAGGACCCAACCTACTTGATATAGACGTATTGACTACGTTACCACCGTATAGATGTTTAAAACCATCCGGTAGGAAGAGCCTGCCCACCAAACCATAAATACTCTCACTACCTACGTTCATCACTACTACTGATAAAGTAGCCTTAGATGTGTTAGGGTAGAGAGGTACCGCCCCCTCCCTGCCCCAGTACGCATCAACCACCTCTAAAACTCTTAAAACGCTGTAATCAATACTTGAAGTTACGTTAAATAACTGTGTTACGTTAGTAGTCAACCCGTATAAATCTAATTGAGAGTTAACATACAGGGTGATATTTAAACTCCCTTCTAAGAGGTCCCTACCGATGTCAATGTTATTAAATCTAAGTTCTATGAGGTCTCCCTTAACGTAGCGTACGCTCTCAACAGCTAGTGTAGCGTTTCTTAAACCACCGCAGCTGAGTCCCTCCGGAAGTGATATAATTGCATATACATTACGTATTACTAAGTCCTCCTTCACCCTTAAGTAGAATACGAGGTCTGCCTTACTAAACTCAGGTGTTAGAGACCTCCGCAAACCACTCTTAGTAGACCAGTAATAATCAACGAGTTCTAAAGGCTCCCTAGGCACTTCACTAATCACCATTGGGACGTAGATCGTAGTAGTGTAACTCATACCGCCAACTATCTGATATAGTACGTCTAACCTTGCCATATAGCTACCACTCCTCAACTTATCTGAAATATTCAGGTTTGGGAATTCTAGAGTAATAGCATCATACTTACCTAAGGTGAGGTCGGACTCACTATACGCTACTTTAAAACCCTCTGAGAATGTGACAATGCCTTGAGGGAGGTATAATTCAGCATAAATCTTCCTCACCTCACTACCACCGACATACATTAACGTCACGTAGTAACTTACCTTAGAACTACCGGGGTATACCCTCTCAGGACTTACTTGAGAGTTCCAACCGTACCCTATTAGTTCGAAGTCAGAACTAGCTGCTGAGATGTAAATAAATTCATGAACTACGACAGCATTAAGTAATACAAACGCTATTAGTAAGACTGCAACCACAGTATTCAGCGACCCACCCATCAACACTACCCTATAGCTCTTATATCTTACATACAAATTTAAATAAAAATTATGAAGAACTCAGCCCACCTCATAAGTGAGGACTCCATCCCGGTAGGAAGGATGGGGGTCGGAGTGTGCAGTAATGATGGGAGTTCTAAGATTGTCTCATACTTCATTAAGTATGTTGGACTACCTTCTCACTGACTATCATCCCATCTCTAATGAATAAGATTTTCCTAGCTATAGACGCTACATTTATATCATGTGTTACTATTATTATCGTATGTCCTAATGCGTTGAGTTTTTTGAGGATGTCAAGTACTACTTCAGCCGACTTACTGTCTAAAGCTCCTGTAGGTTCATCACACAGTATTATCTCTGGATTAGTTACTAATGCCCTAGCAATAGCAACTCTCTGCTGTTGCCCCCCACTTAACTGAATAGGTCTCTTATTCAGCCATGAGAGTTCACAACCTACTTTAAGTAATGCTTCTTCAACTAGTTTTCTCCGCTCATTACGTGGTAAGCCTAACTTAATTAACGGTAGTTCAACATTCTCACCAACAGTCATCCTGTTAATCAAGTTATACTGCTGAAATACGAATCCTATCTTCCTATTTCTCAACTTGGATAACTCCTCATCGCTTAGCGTCGTTGTATCCTCACCATCTATGAATACCTTACCAGACGTAGGTCTTTCTAAAGTCCCTATCACGTAGAGTAGTGTTGACTTACCATGTCCTGAAGGACCCATAATTGAGATGAGCTCACCTTTACGTACTGATAGGTTAATGTCCCTAAGAGCCCACGTCTTCACACCGCCAGCACTTACATACACCTTACTAACGTTGACTAGTCTTATTACTTCAGCACTCATCACAGTTTAACCATAAGAATTACTTACGAGAGAACGAATTAAAGCATTAACTTTAGATGGGTTCTCCCGCTCTAAGGGATTGGGTCCCCCTTTAAAACCGAGAAATATTAAACTAACACCGCCAATCAATCACGATATAGTTAGCGCTTTTATAGCCGTATGGTGGAGTCCACACTATTTATTCAGTGCTTTCTCCGCCACCCTCCTCCTCATGCATTAAGTCGAGGAAGACTTCGTAGTACTCTTCCTTCTCTTGCTCAAACTCTTCCTTAGACCTTATCCTCCTACCTCCCTCACTTACTATAGATGTAGTCTTAACTTTTACGTCCTTCGCGACGGACCTAGATACCTTATATCCCTCATCAGTTTTTAAAGACTCCTCATAACCACATCGAGGACACTTTAAGACTTCCTTAGATGCCTCCCTCTTAGGAAGCATCAAGGCACCGCATCTAGGACAGAATTTCATTACCAGCCCACGTTTTACGGTGTTCTACTTCGGGGTTAATAAACCTTAGCTTATACTATTATATTTAAAAAATTTAAATAAGCTCAGCCTCTGGTGCCTAAATCACTACTCTAAATCATATGTAATACCACTCATCACAGCCCTACTTTTCACTTCACTAAACCAATTTTTATCTCTATAATTTACGAAGACTAAGTAAATCCTACTGAGCCTTGAGTATTCGTAACATTCTGTAACTACTTCAGTACCATCATTTAACTTACCGATAATTTTAGATAGCCTAGTATTGCTGGGTGATTCGCAATCAATAATTTCTAAATGCTGTATAAAACCGTTGAGTATTAAACCCTCTAAGTCAAGTAATGCTACGGGCTTCATATCACACCTTCCCACGTAGAGAAGTATTCCTGGCTTAAATATTTTTTATCCTCCCGTAACGTCTTGATGTACTGGTAGGTGTTAAACTATTGAGGATATTAGTAATAACTAGCTCATCCGCCTATGAAATAGCGAAAGATGTTGTTAGCCGTATTAAAGACCATGAAGTAGTGGTGTATAAGTTAAACCATCCAGTCGCATCGTTAATGACTACTTCATACATTGCTAGAGAACTTTCTGGGAAGGTTAAGGAGAAATATGACTACGTAATAGTACCAGGACTTGCGATAGGTGATGCCTCAATATTAAAAGAAGTCGTTAACACTGAAGTCGTTAAGGGACCTAAATACTTAGGAGACCTTCCAGACATGATAAAATTTCTTGAGTTAGGAGTTAAGTTCTCCACTAAGTTAGCTGCAGACGATATTATTAAAGATTACTTAGCAGTTAAGTATGCCTCCGAGCTTACAAATATTATCGAACCTAAATACAGCTTCGAAGTCAGAGGCGTTAAAATACCTCTAAGACCTCCACCACTAATTCTCTTCTACGAAGTTACGGTTAAAGAAGCTAACGATTACTCAACAATTTTAAAACGTATTAAGAAGGCCTCCGACTTAGGTGTTGATGCTATAATCATCGGATTACCTGTAAATCGTAAGGTCCCAGAAGGCGTGTTACGCGACCTATTTAATGAGGTTAGATCTGAGGTACGTATACCTGTAGGGATAGACGTACAGGTATGTGAGCTACGTAATTACCTAAGCGTGGACCCCGATATAATAATGAATGTAGATTTAAGCAGTATTAACTTATTGAAGGACTATAAGGATAGGGTAGTGGTACTAATACCAAATACTACGACATCTTTAAGCGATATCAGTAAATCGTTGAAGGAGGCTATTAATGAAGCCGTTAGGATAGGTTTTTCTAAAATAATAGTAGATGTATTACTTAAACCACTGCAGTTAGGCTTCGTAGAGAGTTTAGTAAACTACTACTACATATCTAAGGAGTTGGACTACCCTTTAATGATGGGGCTTTCAAACGTTTACGAGTTATTAGATGCTGATACGCATTCCGTTATAGCATTACTAACCTCTACTGCTATGGAGTTAGGTGTAAGTGTATTATTAGTCACAGAGGAAAGTAGGAAGAGCTTAAATTCTGTGAAGGAGGCTGTCAAGGCACGTGAAATGGTTCATAGAGCCTATGTGAGAAAGTCCCCTCCGATAGATGTCGGCGTTGACCTCCTAATAGTTAAGGAGAAGAGGCGTAAGGCTGTTGAGGTCCCTGAGATCAGTGCTGAGACTTCCCTAGTAGTTGAGGAGTTCCCACCGAAGGTCGAAGACCCATACTACTTTAAGATATACGTCGATGAGGTCAGTAGGAACATCATAGTAGATGTGTATAGCGCTAATAGCGAAGTATGTATTAAGAGGTACTCAGGCTCTAACCCACTATCACTCTGTAGAATGATCTCAAAGGACTTCCCGACACTCTCTAAAGACCACTATTCATATCTAGGATATGAATTATGTAAGGCTGAGATAGCTTTAAAATTAGGTAAGAGTTACGTACAAGACGATATACTGTTTAGCTAATGTATAGAAAAGGATTTAAGTATTGATTCAATAAGTAATGGTAGGTGATTTGATGGTCATTACTAGTAGGGAGGTAGTTGTCCGTAAGGTGGTAGGAAGGAAAACCGTTAAGGATAAAATCTATACCTACACCTACTACACGCTACCCTTAAACCTCTACATTCCTAAGAGCGTTGTAGATAAGTACGGTATGGAATTCATAGTTGAGAAGGACATTGAGAAAGGTGTGATAACTATAAAACCTAAGAAACAGACAGCAACTACATAAACTCCTGAGGTTGTCCACGCTAGTGGTTACTACAATATTAGTATCTCGTAATGGTGAGGTAAGAAAGGCTGAAAATACTTATGAAGTCCTTAACGATGTACTTACCGCGTTACTTCAGTTAGTCCCTCCAGGAAATGTGACCACTTATAAAGCACTGGCTAGGGTGTTAGGCATCCACCCAAGATATGTTGGAATCCTAATTAAGAAGAATCCTAAGCCTATAGTAGTACCATGTCATAGGGTTGTTAGAAGTGATGGTAGGTTAGGAGGCTATACGCTAAATGGTCGGAAGGACATACACTTTAAAGAGAAACTCCTAATTACTGAGGGGGTAGTGATGAGAGATGGTAGAGTAATTAAAGATTTTATTATTGATAACTTAATTACTTAATAGTATGTTCAGATTTAATTTAAGGTTGTTAAGACCTGACGCTATAGGCGTGTGGAGCGGTAGGGTCTTAGAGAGGCTTAAATGGTATCATGACGTGATGGTTGGTAAGAAACCGGCTAAGTTCTTAATATGTAAGAAGGTAGGCTTAGACGATGTTAGCTTGGATGGGTATACGTTTGATGAACTCTTAAACTTACATAAAGAGCTGGCGGGGAGGTTCAATAAGTTATTTAATGATATTAAGGATGAGAAGTTAGCGTTAGAGGAATTCAAAAAGTTAGAGAATCCTAAAACTACTTACTTAGACGTTAAGGTAGAATTAATTAAGAATGTCGTACGTAGTTGCTACCTATGTGAATGGCATTGTGGTGTTAATAGGTATACCTCTAGAGGTGTGATGTGTAGGTTAGGTTTGGAAACATATGTAAGTAGTTACTTCCTACACATAGGTGAGGAAGCACCGCTGATACCGAGTGGGACCATATTCTACGGGAGCTGTAACTTTAGATGCGTATTCTGCCAGAACTATGAAATATCTCAACTAAGACCGTATGATGGTATTAAGGTAAGTCCTAGGGAACTCGCATTAATTCAGAAACACCTGTATAATGAGGGAGCTATAAATATAAACCACGTAGGTGGGGAGCCAACACCAAACCTACTTACAATACTTGAATCGCTTAAATACCTTGAGGTAAACGTACCCCAATTATGGAATAGCAATATGTACCTCTCAACACATGCCCTAACAATATTACTAGACGTCATAGATATATGGTTACCTGACTTTAAATACGGTAATAACTCATGTGGTCAGAGATTATCGAAGGTTAAGGACTACTTCGACGTAGTAAGTAGGAACCACGCAGTAATATGCTCTAACGGCGACCCAATAATAATTAGGCATTTAGTACTACCCAATCACATAGAATGCTGTACAAAGCCCGTACTTGAGTGGATAGCTAAGAACTGTAGCAACTCTTTAGTAAACATAATGGCTCAGTATAGGCCGGAGTACCTCGTAGTAACACATAGCGACGAATATAGAGATATAGCTAGAGTACCTACTACTGCTGAGATGAGGGAAGCATACGAATATGCAAGAAAGTTAGGCATAGCCTTCGAAGAAGTGTCATAAACGTATTATAAAGTGATTTTCATAATTAACCCCTTCCTAAGAACCTCCAGGTACACTTAGTAGGGGTTCAGCTCTGATATAGGTTTATATTGGTTGGTTTCATTGCCTCATTTTGTTCCCCTGCATTCCGCTCGGCTATTATTACATCCCGAATGGATGGAGAGCAAATGACGTGAACGCCTATGAGAAATATTCGAGGCTAATGAAATCAAGGATTAATACCAATATATCAACCACCATGAAACCGAACCCCCTACGACCTTACCTACATCTATAGCGTTCTTAGCATCGTTATTGTTCAGAACAAGACATCCAAAGTAAATATTTAAACTAAGTACTATACATGCTTAAATAATTAAAACGAATCTTAATAACCATACGAGGATGTGAGACCATTATCTTAAACAAAACAAATAAGACAATAAGCTTTAATCTAGAACAATTACTTATTTTAGTGGGCGGGGGTGCCCGAGCTAGGTCAAAGGGGTCGGGCTCAGGACCTTGAGGGGGAGAGCCCCGATGGTGTAGACCTGCGTGGGTTCGAATCCCACCCCCCGCACTAATTGCTAGTTAATTAGTACCTGAGGAAGTTATTTTAAACTTCATAAATGTTTAATAATGACATATTAAACAGCATCAAATGTTATGAAGTCTGAATTACAGAAAACCTGTTCTAAGCTAGGGCTGTCCTATATCTGTTCTGCGATTGTCTTAACTAAGATGATTACTCATGACATTTAATATGTTTAACATTCTCCTAGCATTTTCAAGCATATCATGATTATTGTTGAAGAATATGAAGACCTTTTCAGGGTTTGTAGCTAGGACCTTCCCTACTACTTCTTTAAGTTCCTCATCTGTGTAGTAATGTGAGTACCATGAATTACGTCCATGCATTCTAATATATACGGTACCGTTCGTATTAATAATATCTCTTGGAAAGTCGGGCGAGTCTACACTCACCCACGTTATTCCGAGTTGGGAAGCCCACTTAATGTAATTAATATCAAACCACTTTAGATTTCTCACCTCTAGTGCAAACCTTCCACCGAGTTCCGACCTAATTATGAATCTTTCTATCAATGTTTTAGATTTAGGAGTTATTGATGGTGGAAGTTGGAATAGGTAGAAACTGATATAGGGATCTAATGGTTCGAAGAGTTCTCGAAACCTCCTCCAGACATTGAAAGCCTTCTCACTAAGTTTGAAATTATGGGTTATTAACCTACTCACCTTTACAGACCACTTTAAAGACCTCCCCTTAAGAGCCCATGCCCTAACCATGTTAGGAAGTGGATGACGGTAGAAACTCATATTTAATTCAACAGCGTTTAGACATGAATGCTGCACATACCAATCAAAACTTCTGCGAGGGTTCCAAGGATATAGCCAGCCAGACGTACCGACAAAGTACTTCATTAACGATCAGGTAGTTCTAAAACTCGAATATTTTATGCGTTGTCCAATAATATCATTTCAAATTGGTTAATTCTTAGTAATCCGTACTAAGCTCTTGTTGGAACCTATCCTACATGTAGGAAGTATGAAGTAGAGCTGTGCAGCCGAGAATTACCTGTAATGAAGGCTGGAATACGAGTAGTCAATACGGTTATGGACGCAGGTAAGACGTTATCAAATCCGTAATCCAAACTCAGTTGCGAAAACTATCTAGAGATCGATATCTTAATATATGAAACTCTCTTCCTATTATCGTAGTACTCACTACCTATTTCAATGCCTTCTAATCTGATAGAATCTCCCAACCTATCCTTAACTGCGTTGTAGACTGCTATGGCCTTACTTATATTCCCACCCTTTCCTTTAAGTACTACTTTCTTAACCCCCTGGTTGAAGAGTATGATTATTGAGAGGACGTAATCGCTTAGAGGTCTGCTGCCTACCGATACTGTACCTTCCTCACTACTCAATATTTAAACACCTTACTTAACTTGATTGGTGAAGTTTTAAACTTAATTCGTAGGTTACGTAGTGTAGGTGAAATTTAGGTAATAATGTTTTAACTTTCTTTAGATATAAGGAATTATGTGAGAAGTTGAGAGCATAGGTGGTCATGATAAACCCATATATTGTGAGGACTAAGAAGTGGCTTGATGATGAGGAATTCAAGGAGGTTTTAAGTATTGCTGATTATTTAGGAAGGGATGGGGGGACGTCAAACTTCAGTATAAACTTAAGTAAGATCTTAAGGAAGGGTTACGAGGTCGACGACGTTATAGATATCTTAGAGAAACATGAATTCACGTACTCAAGCGAATTAGTGGATAGTCTAACAAAACAACTCAGCAGGAAGGATACGATCGTAGTTAAACTCGAACTTAAGGACGGTGCTATAATTATGCTTCCTAATAGGTATTTAGGCGATATATATGAAAGGCTTAGGAATTACGTAGCATATGATAGGCGGGAGAGGACATTTAAGATAGTGCCATGCTACCTCTTCACAGTTATTAAGACTCTTACAGACCTAGGCGTTAAGGTAATCAACAATACAGGACTGCAGGAATCCCAACCACTACCACTTAAATTAGAGTTTAAGGGTCAGTTAAGAGACTACCAACAAGAAGCAATAAATAATTGGTATTCTAACTCCGGCCGAGGCATAATAGCATTACCAACAGGTTCTGGGAAGACGATTATAGGTGTGGCTGCCCTCACATCCTTAAATGAAAGGACTTTAGTAGTTGCGTATACTAAGGACCAACTCACTCAGTGGAGGGATTCCATATTAAAGTTTACAAACGCTCAGCCCTCGCTCATTGGGATGTACTACAGTGAGGAGAAGAAGATTGCACCAATAACTTTAACAACATATCAAACAGCTTTTAAATATATATCCGAGTTAATGCGGTATTTTACTTTCCTCCTAATTGATGAAGTACACCACCTACCGGCGGAGAAGTTCAAGCATATAGCGCTTAACTCAATCGCCCCATACCGGATGGGTCTTTCAGCAACCCCCTATAGGGAGGATGGTAAGCATGTAACGCTCTTCCCACTGATGGGTGGTGTAGTCTACTATAAGACCCCGGCAGAGCTGTCTGAGAAGGGCTTCCTAGCCCCCTACGAAGTAGTTACAGTTTACGTTAAGTTAACACCTGAGGAGAGGAAGAAATACTTAGAACTCGTTAAGAAGTACAGAGCCTTAGTCGGGAGTAGTAGGTTTGAAGATGTGTTAAACGCGGCTAAGAATGGGAACCCTACAGCATTAGAAGCTCTTAAAATACATACATCGATCAAACTCTTAGTCCAGAAGTCTAAGAGTAAGGTAGATAAGGTCAGGGAGATCGTAGAATCCGAGTTAAGTAAGGGTAATAAGATCATAGTATTTGCACACTATGTAGAGCTAGCGGAGGAGATAGCCAAAGCTGTAGGAGGTCTCCTCCTCACAGGTGATATCGATAAGGGGAGGAGGGACCTAATTCTAAATAAGTTTAGACAGGTAAGAAGTGGTGTCTTAGTAGTCACTACAGTAGGAGATGAAGGTCTAGACATACCGGACGCATCGGTCGGCATATTAGTTGCTGGTACGGGGTCTAGGAGGCAGTTCATACAACGCCTCGGCAGACTCCTAAGACCTAAGGAGGGGAAGAGGGCAGTACTCTACGAAGTTGTGGTGAGGGGCACTAGCGAGGAGCTCCAGTCAAAGAGACGTAAGACCACTGAATTAGATATCGATAATCAGCAAGAGTAAATCAATGCACGTAGTAGGAGTTCATCTAATACGTCTAAACCACCGCAAAAAACTAATGAATTATTAGGCATTTCAATAACTAAGTAATTAGAGTTAACGTAGACTAACGGCCTACCATACGTTAGAACTCTTCTCACACCTCTAACATCAGCTATCAGACCTTGAAACTCCTTAAGTTCCACGCCGTAGACTACCGCATGATCTCTTAAGTAGTATTTAAGGTGCCCACTAACGTTAACCCTATTCAACCCACTAATCGACCTTAAATCAATCACATATCTTGACTTAAGCATTAAGTCGTTAAAAGACTCTAGGCCTAAACACTCATCACATGAGATTAGGACGCATTCACGGGTATCCCTAGGTATCTCCCTAACATCCTTGAGCTTTACGACTTCTAAGCCGGCGTGCCGAAGAACTAAGGGAAGTCGGTCCGTAATTGCAAACACCCTATAAGATAACTCCTTACACTCAACCCACGAGTCCTCTAATACATCATAGACAGTAACATTCAAACTATTTAACTGATCAACTACATCGTCCAATTTTTTACGACTAATAAAGAAGGAGAGTGGCGGTATGATCACAGCCCTCCTCACCTTATTAACCATCAATGTAATAGCTGAAGTCTTCAAACTAACTAAAGCTCTCACATACCCTCTATATTGATTCAGAAACCTTAGCATGCTAGCTAACGTATCTAAACTATAATCTCTGAGAACTACCAACACATAATCACTACTTACTAAGCCCATAATCTCAACCCTATTCATAAATCCCAGGCATTATTATTTTTCTAAGTAATCTTACCTCCATCACTGCTTCCTACCTCCCTATCTGTAAGTCCCACATCTAAAACAAGATCAGGTTTTTAGCTTCTAAGCACCTACTGTTTTAGATGATGAAGCTCGTAAGGGTTGATTAAGTGAACGTAACCAGGCTTCTGAACTAATAGGTATCCTCAACCGATGGGGAAATCCCTCCAACTATGGACTACTTCAAGTAGTCCTCTAAAGTTCTATGCTTCCTGCCTAATTTCTTAACAGTCTTCCAACTCCTTCTAACTATTGGTGGTAAATCACTCCCGGAGGTTAAGACTTCCTCAACCCACCTAATGGTTCTAGGGTCTGAAGGATAGCCACTACCGAAGTCACCGTAGATAGCTTTTAAGTACTCAATATATTCATCTCTTAAAACCTTCGCTACTATACTGGCAGCAGCTACAACTACGTACTTCTCATCAGCTTTATACTCAACAACTAATTTAACATCACCACGTAGTAACTCTGATATAGAATCAATTATTTTCTGAGTGTTTGATGTCGAATCTACGTAAATCTCCGAAGGCCTTAACCCTAACGCGTAAGCCGTCCTAATAGAAGACCTAATAGCGTCTATAAATAATGAGCTAATATTACTTACGTCTATGACGTCTGGTGGGAACCTCCTAACAAATACGTATTTAGAATAGTGGATCACTACGTTGAAGAGCCTCCTCCTAGCAGTAGGTGATAACTTCTTACTATCCCTTATCCCGATGTCGGCTAAGACGTCTAAGTATTCGTTAAGTACGGCTACAGCCGCGACGAACATATCTCCTATCAAGGGTCCCCTGCCAGCTTCATCAACACCTAGTACGAGCAATTACCCTACCCACTTAAAACGTATGTAGTTATTAATTAATAATTAAACGTCAATAAGAACTCACACATCTAGTGAGTAGTTTCAGTTGTAAAGTATTTAGCTTATGAATGTAAATATCGTTGTGGAGGGGTAATGGTAACTAACCTTCCTGCCGAGGCTAAAGCTAAGTGGGTAAAGTATTCAGATGCTAAAACACCTGAGGAGAAGTTAAAAGCCCTTCAGGAGTTCTTATCAGCTATCCCTAAGCATAAAGGTACTGAGAACCTCGTCCAGTGGGTTAGGAGAAGGATGGCCGAGCTTAGAGAGGAGATTGAGGAGAGAAAGGCTAAGAAGGTTGGAGGAGGTGGGCCTTCATTCTTTATCGAGAAAGAGGGTGTAGCACAGATACTCATCCTAGGGATGCCTTCAAGCGGTAAGAGCTCTATCCTGAGCATGTTAACAAATGCGAAGCCTCAAATAAGTGATACACCATTTACTACTAAGTTCCCTGTCCCAGGCATGCTTGCATATGAAGATATACAGTTCCAATTAGTTGAAGCGCCAGCCGTAGTTAAGGGAATATCAGAAGGTGCTATATGGTGGGGCTCACGTGTTTTAGGACTTGCAAGAAATGCAGATGCGTTAATGATAGTTATAGATTTAAGTAATGAGCCTCTCCACCAGTTAGAAACCATAGTACATGAGCTAAGCGAAGTTGGCATATACGTTATGAAACCTAGGGGTTATGCAGTCATAGAGAAGTCTAAAGCATATCAGAATGTAAGGGTTATAAACCTAGGCAAGCTAGTAAACTGTACTTTAGATGATGTTAGGAAGTTATTAGAGTCTTACAGGATCTACAATGCGTTAGTAAAGATCTACGGTGAGGTAACTCTAGAAGATGTTGAAAGAAGTATTTTCGAGAATGTAACCTACAAACCTACTATAATCCTAGCGAATAAGTCAGACTTACTCGATCCTAAGACCTTAAGTGAATTAGTAGAAAGTATTAAAGTGAGATACCCTTCAATACCAGTGATTGCCACATCTGCTAAGACTGGGTATGGGTTAAGCGATGTACCCAGACATCTCTTTAAGATCCTCAACATCATAAGGATTTATGCTAAAGAACCCAATAACGAATTACCCTCCCCTAAACCATTAGTACTTAAAGAGGGTGCAACAGTTATGGATGCCGTAAAAAACCTACGTAGTGAATTACTTCAATACTTTAAGTATGCGAGGATTTGGGGCCCATCCGCTAAATACCCAGGCGAGAGGGTTGGATTAGAGCATAGATTAATGGATGGCGATGTAATAGAAGTCCACACTAGGATCAAAGCTATTTAAGTTATTGTTAAATACCTAATCTGACGTGCTATTCCTCTTTAACAACCAAGGAGATTATAGACTTTAAACTATCCTAACTTTAGTCAGCCTACATAGCAATTCATATATCACTCACTACAGTATTCCGAAATGCCTGGAGGATACATCCCAGCTAGATGGAGTCCTTCTCACTATGTAAGAGTTTCCAACATGAATGATGAGAAGTAGTAAATGCTAAAGAATATCTGTTTAGGACATACGGTATTAAATAACCACTCAGAATATAAGCAGCTGACTCATTATATTAATTAGGGGAGTGCTTAGTAGGTGATGTCTGATGAGTAATGTAGTACATTGTGAGATATGCGGTATGATGGTTGAGAGAAGTGCGTCGAAGATAGTATTTGTTGAAGGAGCCAGACTTGTTTTATGCCCATCATGTTATTCAAAAATTAATAAGAAGTTGACTTCGGAGCCGCTGAAGGTCTTACCTGAGGCTAAGAGGTCTGCGCAGCTTAACGTCCAGAGAAGTGTGAAGCCTAAGGAAGGTATTAGAGAGGACTTCGAGGTTGTTGACGACTTCGCAAGCAGGGTTAGAAATGCACGTGAGGCGCTTGGGTGGAGTCAGAAGGTATTAGCTGAGGCTGTTAGGGAGAGTGAAAACGTCATTAAACGTATAGAGAGTGGTAGGTTAGTCCCCACTATAGAGTTGGCTAGGAGGCTTGAGAAAGTCCTCAACATAAAATTACTTGAGCCTATCGTAGATAGTGGTGAGCACTTAGTAACGACTGGTAAGAAGATACCTAAAGAACTTACTTTAGGTGATGTAGTTAATATAAAGGAGAAGAAGTAAGGTAGGTACATACATTTATGGATGGTAGTAACGTATTAGTAGTTGCCTTGAATGAGGATATCGATGAAGCGAAGACTTTAGTTGAGACTTTAGGCCTAAACGTAGTTGATGAGATCATCATTAAGGGTAAGAGAGTTGACACTAATTTCTACTTAAGTAAGGGTAAGTTAAACCTGCTGAAGGAGCTCATAGCCAGAAATAACATTAGTAAGGTATACATATATGATGAGTTAAAGCCCAGACATATAATAAACCTAATGAAGGAGTTGAAGGTTAGTGTAACTGATAGGATAGGACTCATACTTGAGATCTTCGCATTACATGCAGGTTCTAGAGAGGCTAAACTTCAAATAGAGATGCTTAGGCTAAAGCATGAACTGCCGTTGATTAAGGAATGGATCCGTAGGACTAAGTTAGGAGAATTACCAGGCTTCCTAGGTCCTGGAGGGTACGCAACTGATGCGTACTACTATAGCGTTAGGAGGAGGTATGCGAGGATTAAAGATGAACTTCTTAAGCTGAGGGAGAGGAGGAGTTTAGAAAGGGTTAAAAGGTCTAGCTACGGCTACCCACAGGTTGCTATATCAGGCTACACAAATGCTGGTAAGACAACATTATTTAACGTGCTGACAAATGAGTCAAAACCTGTTGGTAGGGGTATGTTTACAACCATATCTCCTAAGGTTAAAGGCGCGTTAATCAGTGACAGGAAGGTAATTTTCGTAGATACTGTTGGGTTTATAAGGAAGGTCCCCGCAGAGGTTATAGAGGCCTTCTATGCAACCCTTGAGGAAATAGCGGAATCCAACCTAACCATAGTTCTCTTAGACTCCACGGAAACTCTCAACATAATTACTGATAAGTTGAAGGCTTCCTTAGAAATTCTGAGTAGGATAGGCTACGTAGGTAAGCCAATAATAGTAGCGTTAAATAAGATTGACGTAATCAGTAGCAAGGAAGACCTTAACAGTAAGATAGAGGCCGTAGAGGACTTCCTAGACAGTAACTATCGGTGGGGGTGGAGGGTAATACCTTTATCAGCTCTTAAAGAAATAAACTTAGACCTCCTTAAGAAATGCATCTTAGACTTCATAGAGATGAGCTTATGAAGGTATTCGTACTGAGGCTTGGTCACAGACCTACTAGAGATAAGAGGATAACAACGCATGTAGCTTTAACTGCTAGAGCATTCGGGGCAAGCGGGTTCGTATTAGCTAATGTCCATGACGAGAAGGTCGTAAAGTCTATTGAAAAGGTATGTAACACTTGGGGTGGTAAGAACTTTAAAGTTTTGACTGGAGTGGACCCTATATCCTACATTAACGAGTGGAAGCGTAATGGAGGCCTAGTAGTGCATCTAACTATGTACGGCGTCCACGTAGATAAGGTAGTAAGTAATTTGAGATCCATAGGTAAGGACCTACTAGTTATTGTCGGAGCTGAGAAAGTGCCTGGCATAATCTACGAACTAGCTGACTATAATGTCGCTATAGGGCATCAACCACATTCAGAGGTAGGGGCGCTTGCAGTATTCCTAGACAGGCTGTACGGCGGGGAGGAGTTATACTTTATTTACTCTGATGCTAAGATTTGTATAGTACCTACTGAAAAGGGTAAGAGGGTGGTACGGCTTGAGTGAGGAATTAGAAGACCTATTAAACCTTGTTAGGATGTTCTGCGGGGAGGTATGTGGCGAAGTATTTAAGACCCTACTTAAGAATCCTTCAGAATTTGTAGATGAGGAGTTGGCTTCAAAGATAAATATCAGCGTTAATGAGGTGAGGAGAGCTCTATATGACCTACAATCTCTTAGTATAGTAGCCTACCGTAGAGAACGAGATGAAAAAGACGGAAAATTCATATATTACTGGTATGCCGATATCGAACACTTAAACCAACTACTACTTCTTAGGAAGAAATCCGTCTTAAGGAGGCTTGAGGATAGATTGAAATTAGAGGAGGAGAACACCTTCTACGTCTGCCAGAATGATGATATAAGACTGCCATTCGATGAGGCTTTAGAGAACGACTTCCGATGCCCTCGATGCAATACGCCGTTGGAATTTATTGATAATGAGAATATTAAGAAGGTGCTTAAGGAGCTGATCTCATGCCTCCAAGAGGAAATACTTAATGAGGAGAAAGCCCTCACTCGTTGACCTATTTAGCGGTGCAGGAGGTTTTGGTAGGGGCTTCCTTGACGTAGGTTTTAACGTTATCCTTGCAGTAGATATTAATAAAGCAGCTGCGAGGAGTTATAAAGCAAATATCCCCACAGCATTAGTCCTATGTGAAGATCTGAAAGACATAACATGCGATGATTTAAGATATATGATCGGTAAGTCCACTGTTGATGTAGTTATCGGTAGCCCGCCCTGTGAGCCCTTCACAGGTGCTAATAGTAGGCGTATGAAAGAACCTCTTGACAGACTTTATAAAGATCCTTTAGGGTCTTTAGTCCTCACGTTTGTAGGTATTGTAGGGTGCCTCCAACCTAAGGTATTTATAATGGAGAACGTTCCGGCAATACTTGAAGGTGACTTAAAATCCGCGTTAAATTACGAGTTTAAATCCGTAGGTTATAAAGTATTCTTTAACATACTACGAGCTGAGAAATATGGTAATCCCTCTAAGAGGGTGAGGGTTTTCATATCTAATATTCCTCTAAAACCTAAACCGGTTGGGAAAATAACTACGGTATTAGAGGCGATTAAAGACTTACCAGAACCGTCTGAAGAACCTATAATACCTAATCATGAACCTCCTCCAAACCTTAGCCTTAAGAAACTTAAAAGAGCTGTAAGACTTAAGTGGGGTTATGGTCTGACCATGTATGAAGGTGCGGATAAACTCATACCAAACCTAGTTAAGTTGAATCCCTACAACATCTCACCTACTGTTTTAGGATCTTCGAGATTTATTCATCCTTTCGAATATAGACTCTTAACAGTCCGTGAGCAAGCTAGGCTTATGAGCTTCCCAGACGACCACGTATTCCTTGGGAGTAAGGATGAGCAGTACAATCAAGTCGGTGAGGCGGTCCCATACGTATTATCGAAAGCGATAGCGGAGGAAGTACTTACATTTCTAAGCAATCACCCGTGATCGTATCATTTAAAGCGTCTTAAATTAATTAGCAGTGGTGGTGGGTATGGTTAAGGACTTAATCGTAGTAGCTAATAATGCGTCAAGTCCTCAAAGACTAGTCGATATTGCTAAAGTGGTTTACAGCTTCGAATACTCTGAAATCGTTAACGCTTTAGTTATAACTAGGCCTACAGGGAGTGCGGCACAGGTAGGAATACCTGAAGTCAGTAAACTAGCATACAAGCTAGGCAAGTCGTTAATAATACTACCCTCAGTAAGCGATGCGGTAGAACTGCTTAAACCTAGTAACGTATTCTTAATATATAAGGGGGATGATTCTAAACCACTTGAGACGGTTGAAATACCGAATAACTCCATGATAGTAGTTTCATGCAGTGATACTGGCTTCACTAAGAGTGAACTTGCTTTAGGTACTCACGTATTTCCAAGGTATTTCAACTCAGGAATAGGGCCGGTAGCAGAAGTCGCGTTATCCCTATATATCATAGCGTTGAGGAGTCCTTAATAAGGAGGATTTCTAAGCACTTTCATCAGAGTCCTCAGAAACGCTGTCTGATGCTGGCTTACCGCAATGTTTAAGCGTGAAGTAAATACTCTTAAACAGTCTATAAAGTACCCTGCCCTCAGCTTTCGTAATTAACGCTTTATACAGTACGTGCTTTAGGGCTATCTCAACATCAGATGCTTTCAACCCCAATGCCGTAGCTATTTCCTTAGCGTAGTTCACAATATAGTTTAACTGCTCTCTACTACTTAGATACCCATATACTGCCTGCTGAGGTTTCCTCACCCCTAATAACTCATAAAGCACTATAGCAACTGCATGGGATAGATTGAAGACGTTGTACTCGCTTCCCACATCTATGGTCATAACTAAGTCACACCTCCCTAACTCACTTCGCGTTAGCCCAACACTCTCACGTCCAAATACTAATGCAAGTGAGTTGTAGTTAGAGGCAATGCTTACCATATGTTTGAGACTTATTGATTGACGAATAACGTCTGACTCGACATCGTAGTATGAGGTAGTGCATACAGAAAGTTCTAAGTCCTTAAGGCATTCATCTAAACACTTCGCAATTCTAACCTGTCCAGCTAACTCAGACCCCTTAGCTGCGAAGTTTAGAACTTCTTCGTCTAAGATGTTGAATTTAGGATTTACTACGCATATATCATTTACGTTGAAATTCTTCGCTAACCTCAATATGAATCCCATGTTTATCCTACCTTCAGGCTCTACCAACACTATTCTTAACTTCATCTCACATACCGTAAGGTCTGAACTACGTTATTAAGAACTTATCGTAGAGTTTTTTCAGATAGTTTATGAAGAGAGCGCCCCCCACATCTGGAGGAGGCTCTAGGAACAAGTAATATCTATCCCGACCTTGAATTTCGATTAGCACTCTATCAACGATTAGCTTGACAGGGTCTACGATCTTAGTCCGCTGCTGTAATTCCTCAAACGACTCGAAGCGCTTTTTCTTTCGCTCCTCAAGTATTAACCACATAGATTTCTTCCCAATGCCTGGTAGGAGTTCTAATGAGTGTAACTTCAACGTAACTGGTTCAGCAATATTGAAGAATTCTATGAACACCCATTCCTTATCCATGATGATCCTTCTAATAGCCTCTGGGAGATAGCTCTTAGCTACAGATGTTAGGTCATTATACGTCACAGTACCGCCCCATACGTAATCAACCTTATCCCTTAACTCCTTTTTAGAGAAGCTGACTAATACCCTCTCGCCCTGTGTTAAGTATATTCTGGGCTTAGGATGAAACTCTAATAATGTGAAGTACTTATCACCTACTGCCTGAGCTATTGGTTTAACTCTATGGGATGGGTGGTGCATATCGACTGGGTTACCATTAGGTAAGAAATCAAGTACTATTGCATAGTCCTCTCTAAACACCCTTCTGTCGATATCTCTATGCTTAGGTGAGCTCAAATAAAACACCGATTAATTCTTAATTTAATGTCGGCAACAACTATTTAAAATCTCAAGGACTTCATTCAGTTCTTCAGTCTCGAACGTCCTACTTTCAAAATTAAGTAACGCTCTTACCTCATCAATAGAACTGGGACAATTATTAACCAGCATTACGGCTGTTACTTCCTTTAAACCCAACTTACTAACTAATTCCTTAACGACTTCCCCACCAGAAACGCATTTAACCATTTTAGATGCATACTCGTAAACCCTTGAAACCATGTGGCTGAACTCTTCTTCAGACTCCATAAACTTCTTAAGTATTTCTACTACCTCAGAATATGTTAAATGCTTATACGACAGTAGCTCCATATTAAACCCTGCTAAGATTGTTTATGCGGTCTGAGATGTTCAGGCATAACATAAAGCAATTTCTTCTTATCTCCTAAAAACGTCTCCACAATATATGCCCTACCACACCTCCCAACTACGGTGGCTACCTTACCGAAGTACCTTCTATGAGGCATTCCTGAATGTATTGCTGGATTTGGTATTATGCTGACCTTATCACCTACCTTATAATCTAACATAAGCACGCTTAAAGGTGGTACTGCCCCCCTCTCCCTCACATCCTTCCTTAGTAGGGCTCTCGTCTTATGCCTGAAGCCCTGAGATGCTTTAACCATTGTTGCCACCGACTACTCAAATATTTCTACATTTAAAGCTTATATAGGTTCTTATACTATATTCCTAAAAAGCTTTAAGTACTAATTCAACTAACACATGTAAGTCTGGATGAGAGATTATTATCACCTAGTAAGTTATATCAATTACATCTACTTCCAATATAGTTAAGTCGGAGTTTAAGACCTCCGCCATGTTGGGGTAGGTCCTACCGCCATCACCGTGAACTAATTCCTTCACGTATAGACCGTCATCACATTTTACTAACATCTCTATGAGGTGCTCATCGACTAATCTTACCTTAATATCGTAAATCCTCTTTAAATGTACTGTATCATCCCTCCTTCTTAAGATCCTTGTTGGGACTTTCTGCCTCACTACCCTGTTAGAGAACTCACGTACTAATAACTCCGCTTCCTCACTACTTAACGGCTTCTTAGAAAGGATTAATAGTCTGTAGACCTTTAAAGCCTTCTTAGATTTAAACTCCCGTATATACTTAGGCTCAGCATACCTATCAATGAGTAATGTTATTAACTCATTATGTGGTACGCTCTTAGCGACTTCTTCAATACCTACTCTCTTATCTTTAGCCTGCTTTAACTCGATTACTAGGGGTCTGCCACTACCTAACACCCTAACATCTACGTCCTCACGTCCAATGGTGTGGAGTTGGAGTTCTTCAGCATCGAATAACTTAATGAGAGGTTCTACTACGTCCTCAACAGCTATAGGGTATTTTCTAACACCGTCTTTAGAGACCCACCTCACCTGTGAAACCCTCCTACCTAATTTAACGTACCTACATAAGATATACGTAGGTGTAGGGATGATCCTCACATCTAACGTGTCTAAGTCAACTAGGACTGATACGTCTGGATACCTAAATTCTGGTTCGATATTTAGTAATGCCTTAACTTTCTTACCTAGCTCCCTCTTCAACTCTCTCCTAATACTTTCCCAAGAATCTAAGTTAAACTCTGTTATTATTTCAAGCTCCCTCCTCTCCATCTCAGACCCCTTGCGAACACTAATTATGAAGTTTCTGACCTTAAACCTATCCAACTCTGAAATTATATCCTGTACGAGCTTGCTAATTACTTCTTCAATCTTATTGGAACATATGTAACATTTACTCCCACGTGGTGTGGTACCTGAATACCTACTTATGAGTTGTGGCATCACCCCCACATTACTGGATATCCCCTTCAGCAGGCTTAGGTTTCCGACATCGTTAGTAATTAATCTATGCAGTTCCATTAAGAGTAAGACCTTTATAGCATTACCCCTTGTTATATTACTTAAGCCTAAGCCGTACTTCGCGAATAACCTACCTAAACACCTACTGCAGAGAGGGTATTTACGCAGTATTTCAACTGCCTTAGAGATGATTTCACAATCTAACCTACTCATACTTCAATCCTTCAGCTCCTAACCTACTTAGAAGGCCTTTCTTCCTCCTTAAATCCTTAATTAAACGTTTTAACTGTTCGTAGTATTTTATGAGTTCTTCAACATCGCTTACTGACGTTCCAGAACCCATGGCAATTCTCTTCATCCTCCTCCTATCAATCAATGAGGGATTGTCTAACTCTTCGTAGGTCATGGACTCAATTATGTGAATCCACTTTTTAATCTTACTCTCAGATAGCTTTATCTGATCGTCTGAAAGTACGGGCATTAACGAGAAACCAGGTATCATCTCTAGAACCTTCCTTAGAGGTCCTAACTTCCTTAAGGACTGAAGCTGTAGGTAGATGTCTCTTAAGCTAATCTTACCAGTAGTTACTATCTTCTCAATACGTTTCTCAACTTCCCTACTCTCCTCCAACAATTCAAACTTCTTCAATAGTGATTCGAGGTCGCCTAAGCCTAACAACCTACTTACGAACTTCCTAGGATTAAAAACATCTATATCTTCTAACTTCTCACCATCGCATACGAATTTAATCTTAGCCCCTGTAGCTACTACTGCAGAAATCGCGCCCCCACCCTTAGCAGTGCCGTCTAGCTTAGTAACTATTATAGAACCTATTGGCGTGTATTCGTGGAACTTTCTAGCTAGGTCGTACGCTTTCTGACCGATATATGCGTCAATGACTAATAAGACTTCGTCCGGCCTTATAGCCTCAGCTAATTCCCTCATCTCCTCAAGTAGTTTCTCCTCACTACCATAGCCATGCCTACCAGCAGTATCTACAATAATTACGTTGCATTTGAAGTCATTGATCAATTTATTAATTCCCTCCCTAGCGATGATGACCGGATTGTTAGCTGTTCTCTCCCCGTAGAAGGGGACTCCAACACTCATGCTTATCTGTAGTAATTGTTCATAAGCAGCAGGTCTGTAAGTATCCGTAGTTAGCAATCCAGGCTTATAACCTATTCTCTTATAGTAGAGAGCTAACTTACCAGCAGTAGTGGTCTTACCCGAACCTTGAATACCTACTAACATAATTATGTAGGGGGTTTTACCCGGTATTACTTGAGCCTCCCCCTCACCCCCAAATAACTTAACGAATTTATCGTAAACTATCTTAATGAACCACTCACGCCTTAAAACACCTGGCGGTGGTTCAGACTTTAACGCCTCCTCACGAATCTCCTTAGTAAACTCGAAGACTAACTTAACGTTTAAATCAGCTTTAATTAAGACCTTCTGAAGCTCCTTAATAAACTCATCAACACTCCTCTCATATGGCTCACTACCTTTTAAGAAAGAAGTAACTAAACTTTTTAATGTTTCTAAACCCTTCATTAAATTCACTTAGTTCTTACTATCTTCCTCCTACCCATAATACTCCAATACTCAACCTCAACCCCGGGAGCTAACCTACTGGCTAAATCATCTGAAGGTAGCTCAGTTTCGAAGGTCTCATAACTTTCTAAGTCCATTAACTGTACGGTATTGCCAGTAATTGCAATTACCTGGGCTGACCTCTTATCAATTATTGGTACCTCAACCTTTTGGTCTACAGGTGCGACTAAAGTCTTCTTACCGCCTGTGAACACACCTATAGCTACAACATGTGCTTTAGCACTACCATGCTTACCGGTCTTAGCCCTACTAATCTCTACTATGCGGCAAGGCTCTCCATCTATTACTATAAAACTCCCTTCACGTAATTCACCTAATTCAGCATACGTAGTACTCATTAACTAACACCTTCCATACTATTACTTAAAAGACTTTTAAAGCTCTTTTCTAACATTATTCAATCCTAGAGTATGGAGCCTTCAACTATAAAAAAGGTTATTAGGGCCTAATACTTAAATTATTAGGCTATACCTTATGTTACGTGGTTATTCATTTAGAATGCTTAAGGTTGATCTCACCACCCGCAGTATTGTTAAGGAGGAAATCCCAGAGCAGTATATGAGGGAGTACATAGGGGGCTTAGGCTTAGGTGCCCGCCTATATTACGAATTAGTTCCCCCAAACGCAGAGCCTTTAAGCCCTGATAACGTTGTCTTCCTTATGACCGGGCCCGTTCAGGGTACCTTAATCCCGGGTGCTGGTAGGGGTCTCTTCATATCTAAGTCACCGCTTACTAATAGGTTCTTCAGCTCTAACTTCGGCGGCTATCTAACAAGGGAGTTAAAAGAGGCTGGGTATGACTGCGTGGTAATAACCGGTAAGTCTAACGAACCGCTCTACCTAGTAATCGATGATGATGTGGTGGAGCTTAGAAGTGCTTCTAAGCTATGGGGTATGAAGACGTATGAAGTACAGATGGAAATTAAGGAGGTGTTAGGTGATCCGAAGTTCCAAGTCGCATGCATAGGGCCTGCTGGGGAAAACCTAGTTAGGATATCTGCCATAATCCACGACATACATGCGGCTGGGCGTGGCGGTATAGCAGCTGTATTAGGCTATAAGAAGTTGAAGGCTATAGCAGTACGTGGTAGTAAGAGGGTTGAGGTAGCCTACCCTGATGAGGTTCTCAACTTCTTCAGGGAGATTGCTAGGAAGGCTAGAAACCACCCATTCCTAGTTAGGTATGGAACCACAGCTGTTATGGAAACTGTTAACAAGTTAGGTGGTTTGGGAACTAGGAACTGGCAGTCAGAAGTGTTTGAAGGTGCTAGTAAGATAAGTGGCCAGACGACCATACCTAAGTATAAGGTTAAAGACTACGCATGTCATTCCTGCCCTATCGGTTGTGTTAAAATCCAGGAAATACGTGAGGGAAAGTACGCAGGTATTTGGGCTAAAGGACCTGAATATGAGACCCTCTACGCTTTAGGCTCGTTAACAGGTGTTGATGACTTCCCAAGCATAGTTGCGGCCTCGAGGAATTGCGATGAATTAGGACTTGACACCATATCCACCGGTGTTGTAATAGCGTTTGCTATGGAGGCATACGAGAAAGGAATTCTGAGTAGGGAGGAGTGTGACGGTTTAGAACTTAAGTTTGGGAACGCTGATGCTATGGTAGAGTTAATTGGGAGGATAGGCTATAGGAGGGGCTGGTTAGGAAATCTACTGGCTGAAGGCGTTGCTAGAGCTTCTAGCATTATTGGCTGCGGCTCTCAGACATTCGCCATGCACTTCAAGGGGTTGGAACTAGCTGGCCACTCACCTAGAGCTGTTAAGGCATGGACGTTAGGGTACTCAGTTGGTTGGAGAGGTGGTTCACACCATGATGCAAGACCACATGATATAGAGTATGCTAATCCAGTCGAGGTTAGGGCGTTCTCAACTGATGGGAAGCCGGAATTAATACGTGACACTACTTTAAGAGTTATGATTGAGGAGAGTTTAATAACATGTAGGTTCTTCGGAGGTTACTATGGGGTGAGGTTGCCTACCGAGGTTCATAGCAAGATAGTTAGGATGGTTACTGGGTGGGAGCCTACAGTTAATGAACTCAACGTAATTGCTGAAAGGATTAGGACCTTAATTAGAGTTTTAGAGGTTAGGGAAGGATTTGACAGTATAGCTGATAGAAACCCGCCTCCGAGAGTTCTCTTCGAACCAATACCTGAAGGACCGTCGAAGGGTGCACGCACAACTCCCAGCGAGTTTAAGTCAATGTTGAAGAGGTTCTACGAACTGATGGGTTGGGATGTTGAGAGCGGTATCCCTAAGGAGGAAAAACTTAGAGAGCTAGGATTAGACTTCACATTAACCTATATTAAAGGTAGGAAGGCGTAAATGCCTAAGATAGTAGTTGAATACTTACTTAGGTTTAAGGACTTAGTAGGTAAGGATAGAGATGAGATCGTAGTGGGTAGGGAAACCACCATTAAAGACCTCATAGACATGTTGGGGATGACGTATGGCGAGGAGTTTAGACAAGAGTTTCGAAATCCTAGTGGTGATGAGGTAGGTGGCAGGGTACTCATAATAGTAAATGATAAAGTACTAACAGATAAAGACTTAGATATGAAATTAAGGGATGGTGATGTAGTAGTCTTAACTTACGTGGTATTCGGCGGTTGAGGACCTTTGTGCGGCATTATAGGTATAGTGCTTCAGGAAAGGGGCTTACTTTCAAAACCTCTTGGAAGAGTAATTAGGGAATGTCTTAAGAACTTAGAGTATAGGGGGTATGACTCGGTAGGATTTGCCATACTATCAGATGATGGCTTAATTATTAGGAAGAGTAAGGGTAAGATAGATGAGGTAGTCCTTAAATTATCATTCGATGAGTTCGACGGGACGTGCGGTATAGGACATACTAGGTGGGCTACGCATGGAAGACCGAGCGATGTTAACGCACACCCACATACGGATTGTGAGGGTAGGATAGCTGTAGTACATAATGGAATTATTGAAAACTACCTTGTGATAAGGGAGTTATTAATTGGGAGGGGTCACGAATTTAAGAGTGAGACTGATACTGAGGTAGTGGCTCATCTGATAGAAGATTATAAGAGGTTAGGCTTCAAACCATATGAAGCGTTTAAGAAGGCTGTATCGCTCTTAAAGGGCTCTTACGCGTTATCAGTCATAGATTTAGATGAGCCCGGTAAGATCTTCTTTGCACGGAATACTTCACCGCTAGTCATAGGATTGGGCAGCAATGTTAAGTTTGTTTCTAGTGATATACCAGCGTTCTTAGACTACAGTAGGAACGTAATCGTACTTCAGGATGACGAGGTTGGTTACATATCTAAGGATTCAGTAATTATTGAGAAGCTAGTTGATAAGAACTACGAATTTGATAGTAAGTTACCGAAGACTGAGTTGGTCGACCATTCCTTAAGAATTAGATATATTGATTGGACTCCCGAAATGGCTAAGAAGGGTGGCTACCCGCACTTCATGCTTAAGGAAATTCATGAGCAACCGCAAGCTGTAGCTAATACTATAACCTCAATTTCGAATGAGTTGGAAGACATTGTTAAGCTGATTTCGAAGGCAGATAGGGTGTTAATAGTTGGTTCTGGTACTAGCTACCATGCATCACTTATCGGTAGTTTACTGTTTAATGAGATGGCTAATATTAAAGCACATGCTATAATCTCATCTGAGATGAGGTGGTTTGTAAATAGCGTTGATGATGAAGACGTAGTCATAGCTGTGAGTCAGTCGGGTGAGACTATAGACACCCTCCTAGCAGCTCGTGAAGTTAGGAGGAGAGGAGCTCTGACCATTGCGTTAACAAACGTTATTGATAGTGCTTTGGCTAGGGAGTCACATCTAAGTATATATACTAGGGCTGGCCCTGAAATAGGTGTAGCAGCAACTAAGACCTTCACATCTCAAGTAGTCACCCTCACATACATAGCTATTAAACTGGCTGAGAGGTTGCAGACTATTCCTGAGGGAAGGCTATCCGATCTGAAGTCAGAGTTCCGCGAACTTCCTAGTATTATGTCAGCAGTCGTATCGGTTAGCGAACCTAAGGCTAGAACTCTCTCAAGTCTTATCAGTATGAGACAGAGCATGTATTACTTAGGTAGGGGTTTAGGACTGCCAACATCTATGGAAGGTGCTCTAAAGCTTAAGGAAGTAGCGTACATCCATGCTGAAGCATACCCTGCTGGGGAGAGTAAGCACGGACCTATAGCATTAGTTGATGAGGAATTCCCAGTAGCTTTCACGATCTTAGGTGATGAAGCCGACTTAATACTTAGCAATGTTGAGGAAATGCGGGCTAGAGGTGCTTGGACCCTAGCTGTGATGCCTAAAGGATTTGATAAAATATATAAGTACTTTAACTACGTGTTCGAGCTTCGCCGCCTGCCTCATGAGCTAGCCCCTGCTGCGTATATAGTACCCTACCAGTTGATAGCTTATTACAGTGCTGTTGCTAGGGGGTACGATCCGGACAAGCCTAGAAATCTAGCTAAAACTGTTACTGTAGTGTAGTAGGTTGAGATTATGAAGCGGGCAATAGTATTAGTAGGGGGTATGGGGAGTGGGGTTAAAGCCATAAGTGGTGGGGCACCTAAAGCACTACTTAAAGTTGCTGGTAAGTCAGTTATTGAGAGGATTATTGAGAACTTACTAGTATGTGGTTTGAGGGAGGTTGTCTTAGTTTCAGACCAACCAACCCTTTTTGAGGATGTAACTGTTAAGTACGGTGATGTAATTGACGTACAGGTCGTTAAGCAGGTGGGTAGTGGTATTAGAGATGCTATACTATCGGCCAGGGATATGGTTAGTAGTGCCTCCCTCCTCATCTACGGTGATACGTTAGTCCCTCACGAAGCGTACAGAATGGTTATAAATGCATACATAACTTATGGCAGGCCAGTAATCTTAGTAGTACCTGAGGAGGATGTGAAGTTATATGGCGCTGTATTAATTGGTGAGGGTAATAGGGTAAGTGACTTCATAGAGAAGCCAAGTACTGATATAGATGGTGCGTATGCGTACGGCGGCGTAGCAGTATTCGATAAGGAATTAGTTGAGACTTTAGAGGAGTCCTCAAACGTTGATGAGGGAATTAGAAAGTACGTAAGTAGGAAGGCTTTGAAGGCAGCCATCTGGAGTGGTTGGTGGGTTGATATAGGCTTTCCCTGGGACATACTTAAAGCTAATTACTACGTACTAAACGAATTAGATGGTATTAAGATATCCTCTAAGGCCTCAATAGCTTCAACAGCGGTAGTTAAGGGGCCTCTCATAATAGAAGATGAGGTAGTAGTAGACCACTACACAGTCCTTGAAGGCCCTCTATTCATAGGCCGTGGCTCAGAGATAAGCCCGTACACATTAATAAGTAAGTACAGCTCACTAGAAGAATTAACGTATATCGACACATATTCAGAGGTATTCTGGAGTTCCATACAACCTAAAGTAGTAGTCGGAAGTAACTCGCACATATACTTAACAGTAATAGGTAGTGAGGCAGTAATAGAGGGCAACGTAGTGACAGCTGCAGATCTAAGGAAGGACTTAATATTAAGAGCTGTGAGCAGTAAAAGTATAACATTAAGTAAAGCACTATTAAACATCATCAAATCAAGCTCATCTATAGGAAGTAAAACCAGAGTCAGAGCCGGAACTATAATGAGAATGAATATGTCAAGCCATTAAATGAGCTCCTAATTTCTCGATAGATTATTTCCATATATTCACATTCTTTGGTGTTGGTCCTCCAGCTATTCACTCCTTAACAACCTCCTCAAGACCTCCTACTGCAGTATTTCTAATTCATTTCCAGAGCTTCACAGCCCTACGGCTCTCACAACTCAGAAACCATCGAAAAGAAAAGTGGCCTCAATCTAATTACCTAATGTTTTCCTCACTCCCGATAAACAATGTACGTAAAATATTCTAGCAGAGTATTTCTTTCGCCACCGCTACGATTCGGCAGATTTGACCTAAGAAGGGGTGACATAGTTTAAGACCTATGAGGAGGTGTAATTATAAACCATCACAAGGTTTTAAACCAGTAAATGATGGCCCCCATTGGCGCCTACCGCACAACCTATGGTTGTGTCGCGGCCGGGATTTGAACCCGGGTCATGGGCTCTCTACACCCAAGGTCGGTGTTCGACAGGCCCACATACTAGGCCGGGCTATACTACCGCGGCACTCGGGGGCCTACACACTAAAATAATTTCTAGCTTATAAATTTTACAACCATTCTATTCATCCATTATGGGATAGCATATTTTAACTTAAATTTGACGGGTAATTCATTCAAATACTATAGTATCCTCCAGCCAGTTTTTCTTAGGTACTTTTAACTATAGCTAACCATCACTACACGTTAATCAGCATCGTACTAAGTCCGTGGAGCCGCTAGGACGTGCTCTAATCATGCGTCCAGACCCTTAATATTTCGTTAAGGATACATTGCCTAAACCCCATATCTTGCCTACTACGAGTTGAAGTGTATCATAATAGAGTTCCAGGAACTCGACCTATTATAATCACGGCCATCCTCAGAGAGCCCTCATCCTGAGCATTTTTAACTAGCTCTTTCTCCTGCATCGGGTACTCCCATGTCTGGAACGGAAGAGATATGCTTACAAGCCTTTCTATAGGGTTTACTTATAGATGATGACGTGATCAGCAAGTTCTACTTTATCAGGGTGTAGCGTGATAAGGTATAGGTACGGAACACCGGTACTCTACCCGCTAGAGAAAGACGAGGAGAAGATAAGAGACCCCCATGGGAAAAGTCTACATAGCAATCATAACCGAAGAATAACACCAACTAAAGTAAACCACTATAAAACCTGAAACGGCTGCTGGATAGCTAAGGTATAACCCACTTCGGAATGCTTACGACGACCTAGGGTGGGAGACAATCATACTACTTCTACAAAGTTGCCTATACAAAGTTGCCTACACTGGGGTAGGAAGAGGTTCATTTATGTAGGTCTGTGTGAGAAGTTGGAGGAGTCGTGGTGGGCCCGCGGGGATTCGAACCCCGGACCTCCGCCGCGTCAGGGCGGCGTCCTAACCAGCTAGACGACGGGCCCCTACTGACACTACCACCCCCAGCTTTTATACTTTTTATTACGGAGTTCTGTTGCGGAGCCTAATAAAATATGTATGGGGTG
>Ga0105163_1000220_pt1 | contig 35275 bp, 37 predicted proteins | sample JNZ110809AmetaG_FD_81531 | JGI IMG/M metagenome (GOLD analysis project Ga0105163, IMG submission 81531) | Hot spring microbial communities from Jinze hot spring, China to study Microbial Dark Matter (Phase II) - JNZ 110809A | ecosystem: Environmental > Aquatic > Thermal springs > Hot (42-90C) >... | reverse complement strand
GGTCTTGAAGCTGCGATCGTGCTAATAGCGTTCGTAACAGTGGCTGCAGTGTTTAGCTACATCTTGCTTGGTGCGGGCTTCTTTGCAACGCAAAAGAGCCAAGAAGTTGTGCATACTGGAGTTAAACAGGCTACAAGTAGCATGGAATTGGTTGGCAGTGTTGTTGCGAAAGGTGACAAAAGTAATAACAAGATCACAAATGTTACCTTCACTCTGCAACTCGCAGCGGGTGGACAGCCAATAGATCTGAACAAAACTCTGATCACAGTCGTTGTTCCTGCGAAGGGTCAAATGGGTCAGTTCTTCTACAGCAAAACCGCATATGATTCTACGCATTACAAAGTTACTTGGATCTACAGTCTCCAAGAAGATGAACCTGACGACTATCTCGAAGAATTCGAGAAGGCAGAAATCTTTATAGACCTCAGTAATAATTTCGACATAGCCCCCAATACGAACTTCGTCATTGAAGTCAAGCCACCAATAGGCGCAACTTACCCAATTGAAGTCAAAGCACCGCCAAGCATCGATACTATGATGGTGCTGTTGCGTTAAAAATTAAAATTTTATTTTTTTAGGTGATCTCCATGGCTGACGTTGATCAAGCTGTTGTTGACGAGATTCTCGCAAAAGCAGCAGAGGACACCGAAGAAGGTAGGCTTGAGAAGCTCGAAAAAGAAGTTGAGACGCTCAAGGGCTCTATTAAAAGATTGCTTTTAGACATCAGGGAAACCATGAATAAACTCGAGAATCCATTCGTGAATTTGCAAAGCCTTGCAGAAGGCAACATCGTTCCACAGAGTGCTCCGCAAATTCAAATAATCCCTGCAAAGCTTCCCGAAGAAAAGTTTGAAGATCTGGGAAAAGGAGAAGAGGAGAAAATAGGCGAGGCAAAACAGGAATCTGAGCAAGCAAAGGAAGAATTAAAAAAATCTTCCGAGTTTTCTAAGGTTCCGCTGAAAGAAGAGGCGATGGAAATCCAAGCTCCGAAAACTCCTGAAACGCAGTTTTCTCGAATTGGGGGCGCAGAGGGAAAGATGGACTTCATGACTTTGTATAGGCTAATGGAGTGGGTCAATGGGATGATCTCGAGGCATGGCTACGAAGCTTTCAAGCTTGCACTCGAGATATTTGAAGCAACTCGCTACATAACTGCGGAAAACAGAGAGCTCTTGATGAGACTTGCAGAAATATCAAAACTCAATGGAGCAAGAGAGCTACTGATAGAGCTATACAAGCTAAACAAGGCTCTTAATCCCAACGATAAGTCGCTCGACTCGGATTTACTTGCATTGCTTTTGGAGACGAGGTAGTTGATGAGGGAAAGTAATGGCGAAGGAGGTGGTGACAACATCGATTCTAATGATCGCAGCTGTGGTAGCGGTTAGTGTTGCGATTACCGTAATGATGCCTGCAGTTCGCGATTTGGCGCATACATACACATCCGTTTCCGGAAAGCTAAGTGACAGAATTGAGACCGATGCCGAGATAATATTCGTAAGAACGTCAGATTCTGGAGGGAAAACGATTGTCGAGTTTTGGATGAAAAATCTCGGTAAATCGCTTAACTTGGATCTCATCAGAAGGGGCGATGTTTTTCTCTACTCCGAAACTTCCTACTGGCATATAACAAACTTTGCAGTTACAATAGAGAACGGCGATGGCGATAGCTATTGGGAGCGGGGAGAAACTGTGAGAATAAGCTTCGAAGTAAATGCTACTTTAAGCGGTGATTTCACTGTGATCTACGTGTTCTACAACGGCGTAAAGATCAGCGATGTGTTCTCGAGGTGAAAGCAATGGGTTTCGATTCAATTGCGGTCGCAATAATGTTCTCCGCGGTCGTTCTCGCGGTTGGTTATTTGCTGATCGTTGGAAACAGCGTCCTTACAGAGCAGGCAATAGAGGGTTACAAGGAGTTGACCCACGCTGCGGTTAAGCGTCTGCAGTCAAACATCGAAATAATCTCAGTTACCTACAAAAATGGGACAATTACGGCGTTCATAAAAAACATCGGCGCTACAAAGTTCGAGAAATTCGATGGATTCGACGCAATAGTTTACGGTGAAAGTTTCGTGTCCGACTACTTGCGTGGAAAGTTTTCGATGATGAACGAACTCATAAACCCAGGAATATTTGACCCACAGGAGATTGCAAAGTTTGAGGCAGAGTTGAGCCTTATAGAGGGAAATTACACACTCCTGATTTGTACCCCAAATGCGATTTGTGATAGTTTCGGATTTTCGGTTGGAGGTGGTTGATCTGGTTGAAAATATATCCGAAATCGAGAAAGAAAGAAAAAAGAACATACTATCGAGTGGTAACGATGAAATCGATAAGAGGCTTGGTGGTGGAATTCCGCTTGGAACTTTAACGCTGATCGAGGGTGAAAACGACACTGGAAAAAGCGTTCTATGTCAACAATTCACATACGGCGGACTCATCCACGGACATAGGATCGCTTATTACACAACAGAAAATACGATAAAAAGCCTCTTAAGCCAACTCGAATCTTTGAGTCTAGACGTTTCAGACTTTTACGCTTGGGGATATCTTAGAATTTTTCCCGTGCATCTAGAAGGAGTTGAATGGCGTCCAGAGCAAATGAAGAGCATTTTAAACCTCGTTGCAAACCACATAAAAACGATCAGAGAAAACGTTGCAATCATCGACTCGCTCACGATGTTTACCGCGTACAGCACTGAAGACGACGTGCTCGATTTTCTAACAAGGTTGAAGAATTTCTGCGATAATGGAAAGACAATTCTCATAACGTTGCATCAACACGCTTTTAAGGAAGACACGCTCGTTCGCATTCGAAGCGCATGTGACTGTCATCTGTTTCTGAGAAAAGAGCAGGTCGGAGACCGATATGTGAGTGTTCTCGAGGTTTCCAAGGTCAGAGGTGCTAAGAAAACGACAGGAAACATTGTGAGTTTCGAAGTGCATCCGGGATTTGGACTTAAAATAATACCCATTTCCGAGGCGAGGACCTAGAAAGGTTTATGTACTCATTACTACTATAATCATAAGGTATATGGTGAGCAAACTGGAATCGCTGAAGCCAAGGGGTATGAAACAAGGGGTGGTTGCAAACTTCCCATTTACTCCGAGAGAGAGCGAGAAACATGAACACGACAATCTCAAAAACTGTGGAATCTACAGACTCCTCCCTGATGACATGAAGAAAGAGGTTGAAAAAAATCTCCACCTGCTCGAATACATCCACATCCTCCCCCTTGACAAAATTGGGATTCCAAAGCTTGTGCCGAAGCTTGATAGAAAGAAACATGGAGAGCTCGAGAATCCAAATCTAATCTATCCCGCGGATGAGCAGATCTACATTCACATCTATCCAGACAAAAACGACGTCCGGAACTTCTATATCCCTATTGAGCCAACTTTACTAACCGGAGTTGAAGAGCTGCTGCGAGAAGTCGAGATAAGGCTTGTGGATCACATCACTGGTATTGATTTCGACCCAATGGATGTTGAGGAGAAAAAGAAGATCTTACGCGAGGCACTGCAGAAAATCTGTGAAATCGAAGAAGATAACTTCGTTAACGACGTTAGAGGCGAAGTTAAGCTCGCCCCAAATCTAAAGCCCAGGTTCAGTTTGAACTTCAAAAAGAGGGTTGAAAAAATCAGAGTTACAGAACAGCAATACAAAGCCCTCGAATATGCGCTAATTAGAGATAAAGTTGGTCTGGGTGTTCTCGAACCTTACATCCGGGACAAATACATCGAAGATATCTCCTGCAGCGGTCTTGGGCCAATTTTCATAGAACACAAGATATTCAAAGGGTTGAAGAGTGTTATCGAGTTCCATGAAGAAGAAGCGTTGAACAAGTTCGTCCTCCGCTTGGCTGAGAGAGTTGGTAAGCCCGTCACCTACAAGGATCCCATCGTCGATGCAACTCTACCGGATGGAAGCAGAATAAACATCGTCTATGGGAACGACATAAGCAAGAACGGAAGCAATTTCACGATAAGAAAATTCAACGAAACACCCTTTAGCGTTCTCCAGCTCATAGAGTTTGGTAGTCTTGACTACATGATCGCCGGTTACCTGTGGCTTCTAATAAGTGAGGGTATGAGCGGATTTATCTGCGGTGAGACTGCAAGCGGAAAGACAACGCTTTTAAATGCAATCACTGCCTTCATACGTCCAGAAGCGAAGATCGTCTCAATCGAAGATACTCCGGAGCTCCAAGTTCCCCACAAGAACTGGACAAGAGAGGTTACAAGGGGAACAACGAGAGGTGGGAAAATCGGTGAAGGAAGTGGTAGCGATGTAACGATGTTCGATTTGCTCAAAGCTGCATTGAGGCAAAGGCCGAACTACATATTAGTGGGCGAAATTCGAGGAGTTGAGGGTAACATAGCCTTCCAGGCAATGCAGACCGGACATCCAGTTATGTCGACTTTCCACGCTGCGACCGTTGAGAAGTTGATCCAGAGGCTGACAACTGAGCCTATAAGCGTTCCAAAGACTTTCATCGATAACTTGAACTTCGTGGTCATACAAAGCGCGGTCCGTCGACCAGACGGAAAACTCGTAAGGCGTGTGCTCAGCGTTTCTGAGATCGTTGGCTACAACCCGCAGAAGGGCGGAGTTAGTTTCATAGAAGTCTTTCAATGGGACCCTGTTACGGACAAACACATCTTCACAGGTTTCGGAACTTCCTATCTGCTCGAGATGAAGATCGCAACTCGCCTTGGAATTCCGCTGAACAAGAAGAAGTTGATCTACGAAGAAGTAGAAAAAAGAGCGAAAATTCTAAAAAAGCTCCACGAACAGGGGATCGTTGACTTCTACGAGTTCTTCAGGGCCATATCAAAGATAACGAAAAGTGGTATGCTCTCGATAAAGGTGTAATATGTTTGAGACAAAAAAGATCTCGGATTTCAGACCAAAGTTTTCTTTCAAATTCCCGTTAGTTGAGAAGTTCAGGAAAATTAGAGAAGACCTACTCGTAGACAACGATCTCTTGTTCCTACTCACTTACATGGCCTCTCTCTCGACAGCACATCTCAGTAGGGATAAGATATTCACGATGGCGTCAGAGACAAAGTATTCTCCATCGAGATACTTTGCAATGGTTCGCGATCTTGCGCAGAAATGGCATTACGATTATGCAACCGCCTGCGAACTTGTGGCAGAGAAGATAAAAGCCGAAAGAGTAAAAAAATTGTTCAACAGACTCGCGAATGCAATTTCTGCTGGGGAACCGGACAGAGAATTCCTCGAGAGAGAATGGAGAGCTTTCAAGACGATAAGAAAGGATGAATACGACCGAAATCTTGAAAGCCTTAGAAAATGGAGCGATGCCTATACATCTCTTCTCGTCTCAGCATCTTTGATCTCGGTGGTTGTTTTGCTGTCCGTTGTTATATACAGCGTTGGCGATCCGGCAACAACGCTCATAGCTTCAGCTTTTGGAAATTTCGCAATCTGCCTTTTCGGAGTCTTTATGCTTTTCAAAGCGGTTCCAAAAGATAAAAAAGTTCACAATCTAAATATAAGGTCAAAAGAACAGTTCCTGTCTTCAAAACTGCTAATACCATCGGTTGTTGTTGGTATAATGCTTTTCATATTCCTCGGGCTTATTCCGCTGATGCTCGGGAATTATGAGTTTGCAGGCTACGGTTTCTTGGCTTTAGGGCTTGCCATATTTCCGATCGGTCTTATAGCAAAGATCGACGATAAAAAAGTGAGCAAGAGAGACGAGGCATTTACAAGCTTCATAAGAAGCCTTGGAGCAATTAAAGGCGGTGCAGGAGTTTCTATTGCAGAGGCAATCAGGAGAATAGATCAAAAGAATCTTGGAGAACTTAAAGATCTTGCAATGGAACTGCAGAAAAGGCTTTCCTTGGGACTTGATCCAAAGCTCTGCTGGGAGCGCTTCATAGGAGAGAGCGGTAGCTACTTAATTGAGAGGCTTACACCAATTTTCATCGACGCAGTTGAACTCGGCGGGGATGCGGATGCGGTTGGAGAGATCGTGAGTTCTTCAAATCTCGAAATGGTTCTGTTAAGATTGAAGCGAGATCTGATATCTTCAGGCTTCGTAAATCTGATAATTCCGCTCCACCTCGCAATGGTCTCGCTGATGCTATTCATAGATCGGATATTAACAATCTTTACCCAGTATCTTTCGATGCTATTCGCAACCCAAGTTGGGGGTGGGGACGTGTTTAAGAACGTTCCCTTGCAGGGCGTCAACTTGGGAATATTTGCTGGAATCCCCGCAGAACTCCTAGCTCAATATACGTTCTTTGTAATCCTTTCGATTACAATTGCAAATTTTTTGGCTTCAAACATCGTTAAAGGCGGCGGAAAGTTCCTATACATGTACTATGCGTCGATTTTGTTCACACTCTCCGGTATCCTTATGCTCGTGATTCCGCCCCTCGTGGAGTGGGCGTTCACTCTGCCGAGTTTTGTTGAAGTTCTTCTGGGGGTGAGTAAATATGTTTGAAGCCGAATTGATCTTTGGATTAGCGATATTTGTGGTCGTTTTAATGCTAAACTTCGCTCCAAAAGGTAAAATCAAGGTTAATCTGAAAATTCCGAGTCTTGGTTTTTTAAGAAAAAATGTGGCGAAAAAGATTGAAGAGATAGACAAACAGCTTGAGGAAGTTGTTTCCGCAACCACCTTGCCGAAAGAGAAAATCGTAAAGCTTGAAGACGCAACGGAAGAAGTGGCAAAGAAGTTCGAAATCAAAGGAGATTTGCTTTCGGAAATGCATGCCACGAACGTCGCTAAAGAGAGTGAAGTTCCGAAAAATGATGAAGCGATCCCACTTCCGAGTCCAGAAACTGGAGACTTAGATAAAATAAAATTTGAGAATGAAATAAAGCTGGAACAGAGCGCAGAAACTACGAGCGCTGAAGCTGAAAAAGTTGAAAAAATCGAGTTCGAGGAATCCGACAAGCTGCTCGAGGACATTGCGAAAGAAGTTGAGAAGAAGGAAGAAGAAGAGATAGACTTGCTGAGAGACCTGAAAGGGCAAAAGTTCAGCGTTAAAGAGCTAGAAAAAGAGCTTTCGGAGGTTCTAAGCATAGCAAAGAGGTTGGCAAAATGATCCCGTTACTATTAACAGCCTTCTCGATTGCTTGCTACATCTGGCTTTTCGAATCAAAGGATAAGATCTTTAATTTCTTAACTGAAGAACTTGTTCAGCTCGAAGAGTGTAAAGCGGTCGTTGTAATTGACGAAAACGCTGAGTATTACAGAATAAAGGAAGAAAGTGAACGAGTTTTAAACTGTGAATTCCTAAGGTATCAACCAAAGGGCTTTTGCTTCATCGAAAAAGAAAAAATGATCTCTGCACCGATAACTCGGCAATCTGCAATTTACGTTTTTCTAAAAGAAGTTGATGAAGAAGGGCTTCAAGTATTCCAAGATCTATTTCAAGTCGTAAGATTGGCATGCGAAAATCTGGAGTTCAGAAAAAAGAAGGAAGAAATCATTTTGGCGTTAAAGGAAAGCCTAGAGCATTTTCAATTTCTTGCTGACAAGCTAAGAAATCCACTTGCAGTGATATTTGGTGCTCTAGAAATAAAGGAGGAGTTGGGTGTTGAAAAAACCTGCGCTTTAGTTGAAAATGGTGCGGAGAGAATAAGAAAGATTCTTGACGAACTCTCAAATCATGAATTAAGGATTAGAGAGATTTCTAAGTTCATCTTTTGATCAGGAGAGAGCAAACCGATGCTGTAAGCAAGGCTGAGTAGAAGAGCATCACGTAATCTGTTATCTCAAACAAGGACAGGAAACGGTGCGTCAACATAACAGAAGAGAACACGGCAACTACGAGAAGGCTGAGTTTATCCCTCTCCATGCTATCTGGTTTCTTTTCTGGAATAAAAAGAATTCTATTAAATGTGAAATTAGAAAAGTGTAAGAGGTGAAATTTTAATTTTGAAATTATAATTTATTCCAAATTAATTACTTATAAATAATTGTCTGTCAAGTAATGTTATGAGAAAAACGAAGTTCGTGATCGTGTTTATCGCAATTGTAATGCTTGCAACCCTCGTGCAGATAAGCGTTAGAAAATCTGAAGTGGAAGATCTAAACATAAAGGGATTCAGTTCTCCGCAGGAGTTTCGAGACTACGTTATTGGAAACTATCCAGAAGTCACGATTTCTGAACGAGTACAAACTCTGCTTTCGTCAAATCTTCCAGAACAATTCTCAAGTCCCAAACTTGAAATAGGTGGGGGTTCTGAGATTGAAAGGTTCTCCACTACGAACGTCCAAGTTCCCGGCGTCGATGAGCCGGACATTGTCAAGACGGACGGAGAAAAGCTTTACATATCCCGAAAAGCATATCCCATCGCAAAAATTTTACCGCCCCTCCACTTTAAAACAATCGTTTTAAAGATATTTCCTCCAAATGAGATTGAAAAATTGGCCGAGATTAATGTCAGCGGGGATTTGTTGCTGTACTCCGACGTTTTAATCCTGCTCACGAGCGATCACCTCAAGGGATTTGATACTAAGAGCTTCGGAGAAATATACAGCATTGAGCTCAACGGAAGTCTCGTGACTGCGAGGATGTACAAGGGCAAGATCTACGTTATAACTTCGCAGTATTTTGAAACTTGTCCAATAATTCCGCTGAAGGTCGATGGAAAAGATTTTGTTGTTGAATGTGGAAGAATCTACCATCCAATCAAGCCGATTCCAGTTGAAACGATATACACAGTTGCAAAGATCAACGCAAAAACAGGAGAAGTTGAAAAGATTATCTCCTTCGTTGGAAACCACAATTCTGTTGTTTACATGTCAGAGAACGCGGTTTACGTTACATACTACTCGCGAATGCCTTATTCAGAAGTATTTATCAAATTTGTCACCGAAAACGGTGATCTCTTTCCAAGCTGGTTCGTTGAAAGGCTGAACAAGATTGCGACCTACGACATAAGCGAGCAAGCCAAGCATATCGAGATCTGGGATTCGATAAGAAAGTTGATGCTAACAATGAAACCTGAGGAAAGAGTTGTTTTCGAGAACGAGCTTTACAACAGGTTGAACAATTTCATGGAAAAAAAAGCAAGAGAAATCGAGAGAACAAAGATATGGAAGATCTCAAGTGAGATGGAAATTGTTGCGAATGGGGAAATTCCTGGAAGACTTTTGAACCAGTTTTCGATGGATGAATACAAAGACTTTCTTAGGATTGCAGTGAGCGTTGGGAATTCAAACGACATATACATTCTTGACTCGAATCTCAAGACCGTTGGTTCACTAAAGGGCTTCGGGGAGATGGAGAGGATCTTCGGTGTTAGGTTTATTGGCGAAAGGGGATACGTCGTAACGTTCAGGCAAATAGACCCATTCTTCATCATAGATCTAAGCGATCCCAAAAAGCCAGAGATCGTGGGCGAGCTGAAGATTCCGGGCTATTCGTCTTATCTGCACCCTATAGGAGAAAAACTGGTCCTCGGCATAGGTATGGAAAACAGTAGTGTGAAGATATCACTTTTCGATGTGAGCAATCCTAAAAAGCCAGAAGAGTTGAGCAAATTCGTCCTAAAAGAGCACTGGAGCGAGGTGATTAACAACCATCGAGCCTTTCTAATAGACGAGAAACACAAAGTCTTTTTCCTTCCCGCAAGTAGAGGATACGTTTTCTCATACGAACCTGAGCTAAAGTTGATCAAAGCAACCGAAACTGGTTTTAGAGCAATCTTTATAAACGACTATTTGTACATAATCGGCAAAAAGCTCGTTGTCTTCGATGAGAACACGTGGGAAAAAGTTGCTGAAGTTGATATTTCTTTATTATAAAATTTATCTATAGCGAAAAATTTATAAACTTTTTATCAATTGGAAATCATGGAAGACCCGTTTATACTTTATGTCAGCAAGAGATTTTTGGACAAAGCCACTAAAACCTTCGAACTAGGACTATTTACGAGAAAACCATTACTGGAAATTGCGAAGAGAATAGGTCTAGTTTTTGTCGAAATAGACAGAGAAGGGGCAAAGAGATCAATCGAAAGACTGGGAGAATCCAAGGGGTTAAGGATCTCGGGATCTGATGTTTTAAAAATCTAACGATGGCATTTTTCCTGCCAACAGGAATATTTTATTCTATGATGAAAAAGGTGCACTATCGCTCTGGGATTGAAAGCGATGATTTCATTTTCATCGAATTCCTTGTGGAAATTCCAAGAGTTTTTAAAACTGCCCTTTTCTACGACGTGTGGCTTGTAATACCAAAAAGCGATACCGGGGGTTAAAAAGGCAGTGGAGTTTATCAGAAAAATAGTCAAAGAAGTCAACGAGATGCCTCTCAATGAAGAAGAATGGCAAAAATTACGACCGATTCGTGAAAAATTGGAAGGAAAGATCGATGTGAAGGGGACAGCAGAAAATCTATGGACGCAGATTATTTAAAAAGATCTAAATTCGCCGACAGCTCTTTATGTCTACCTCAACAACAGCACCCCTTGGCTTAATTTCTTTGAAGATTTGCCCCTCAAATCTGTAAACTTCTGCCCCACTTAACCAGCAATCTGGTGAGAGCCCGGCTTTCATGCAGGTTTGACTCAAAAACTCTTCAGCGTCAAAACCAAACTCAACCGCAACCTGAGGCAAGAGAAGACCGGAAAAGAGTCCCTTCCTAACCATAAGACCGTGCCTACCGATTTCTACAAATTTTGGTAAATCCTTCGGACTCGCCTTTATTTTCTCCGGTTCAGTCAAAATTGTGACTTCCACTTCGATTTCATCCATTTCCGACAATCGCACGGGCTCAAACCTTGGATCATCGACAGCAGCGGATATTGCAGACTCAATTATAGCTTCGTCGAGCCTCTTTATCGGATATGGAAATCCAATACACCCCCTTAGATCTCCGTGCTTAATCAAAGTCGTAAAAACACCCCTTTTTTGAGAAAAAACACCTCCGAGTTCTTCTCTTATTACCTTCCTCGTCTCTAAGTACTCCTCGATGGCCCTTCTTGCAAGCTTCACCGCTTTGGTGCCTTCTTCAAGGCTGAGTCGCATATAGGAAATGATGCTCTAAATTAATATTGCGTTGTGTTAAGTTTGACCAAAACCCTTATATAAAACTCAAGCGAAAAGTTTATATACTCTTACGAAAAATTTATATACTGCATGAAACTCGTTGCACTCGGAAAACCGGAAAAGGTTTCGAAGTCGGGACTACTTCTAATCTCAGTCTCTCCTACGACTATACCAAATATTGGGGAAAAAGTCGTCACAAGAAAAATGGAAAAAATCGGTGTCGTTGTGGACGTAATCGGTCCTGTGACATCTCCTTACGTTCTCGTTAAGCCGGATAAGATAGTTCATGAGGATTTGTTCGTGGTGAGGGAGCATGGTAGAGGTAGAAAAAGTTCGGGAAAAGGAGAAGGAAGTAGAAAAGGAAGTAGAAAGAAAGGAAATTGAGAGAGAGGAAGATATAGAAGTTTGTCCGGAATGTGGAAGCCCCAGGCTCATTAGGGATTACAAGCGTGGTGAGTTCATCTGCCAAGATTGCGGGCTCGTCATCGAGGATCAATACATAGACTCAGGACCAGAATGGAGAGCCTTCGACAGTGAGCAAAGAGATAAAAGGGCGAGAGTTGGTGCTCCTGTCACTTTCACAATCCACGACAAAGGACTTTCGACGATAATCGACTGGAGCAACAAGGATTACTATGGAAAGGCGATCTCGGTGAGAAATAGGGCCCAGCTCTTCAGACTCAGGAAGTGGCAACGCAGAATAAGGATAAGCAACGCAACTGAAAGAAATCTCGCCTTCGCGCTCAGCGAACTCGACAGAATGGCTTCAGCCCTTGGACTTCCGAAGAGCGTTAGAGAGGCCGCATCGGTGATATACAGGAAAGCGGTTGAGAAGAACCTGATCCGCGGAAGGAGCATCGAAGGAGTTGTTGCAGCAGCGCTTTACTGTGCTTGCAGACAAGCTGGGGTGCCGAGAACTCTGGAAGAGATTGCAGTTTACTCAAGAGTCGACAGAAAAGAGATCGGTAGAACTTACCGCTTCATAACAAGGGAGCTCGGGATAAAGCTGATGCCAACAAGCCCTGCGGACTACGTGCCGAGATTTTGTGCTGCGCTGAACTTAAGCGGAGACGTCCAAAGGAAGGCGATCGAGATTATCAAAAAGGCTGAAGAGAGAGAGCTCACAAGTGGTCGTGGTCCGACTGGGGTTGCCGCAGCTGCGATCTACGTTGCGTCAATCCTCCTTGGGGAGAGAAGGACCCAGAGAGAGGTTGCAGAAGTCGCTGGAGTTACCGAGGTTACGATAAGGAACCGCTACAAAGAACTGGCTGAAAGGCTTGGAATAGAAATAATACTCTAAATTAAATTTTTAGCTCTTCAAAAGCTCCTCGAGCTTTTCTCTGTTGAAGCCCAAAACCCACTTATCACCCTTGACAACTAGGGGCACCGAATAACTCCTTGAAATGCTGTGAATTTTCTCAATAACTTTCTTCCTCTCTTCTCCCTCCAGTTTATCGACCCAAACAACTTCAAAGTCCGCTTTTGCAGATTGCAAAAACTCCAGAGTTCTTTTGCAGTGTGGACAAGTCGTTAAACCATACATTACAATCTGCGCCATAGAAAAAATTACCTTAGCAATATTTAAACGTTTCCCAGATTTGATGCGCCGGAAATCGCTGCAGTTCTTACTCAAAGCTTCTGCCCTCAAGCGACGGATCATGTCCAGGGATTATCCGAGACTTCTTCACAATGCTCGCTGCCTTGTAGCAGCTCTCGAACCAATCCTGAAGAGACACATAGAGCCCAATCGGGAAAAAGGGTGACTTTTGCGCTGGAATAACAGCTTTTCCGTGCTCATTCTGGATTTCTATATTCTGTTTGGGTGGGAAAATGTTCATGTAAGAGTAGAAGTGGTCTGAAGCCATTAAGTATTTTCCGCTTTTTGTTTTAACAAGAATTCCCTGTAGCCCAGGAGTATGTCCCGGCAAAGCTACGAGCTTCACGCCATCTGCGATTTCCAAATCGCCTTTTACAAGGCAAAGATCCATGCTTTCGAGCGTTTCAAGATACTTCTCGACGTATAAATCCCTTAGAACTGGTAGAGGATTCATGGCGAACTCCCATTCCCTTTTCTGCACATAAACTCTTGCGTTGTGGAAAAGATGCGCGTTTGCGCAGTGATCGAAATGCAAGTGGGTGATAACGAGGGTTTCAACGTCTTCTGGGCTGAGTTTTTCTTGCTCAAGCGCATTTATAACGCCTTTCTCACCACCACCCTCAACAGGGTACATAGCGTTTTCTGCAACCCCCGCGTCGACAACTATTTTCTCCCCTGCATCTATCAACCAAATGTAAACTGGTCCAGACGCTATGTATTCCGAGCTCCCGAAAAAGAAGACAACGCTTAAAGGAACCCTTATCTTAGCCTGAACCAACGGCCTAATCTGCATATAAATCGTGAACAATGTGGTATATAACCATTTTGACGATGTTTTTCGAGGACAAAATTTATATGTGAGGGGCTACTTTAAAAGGGGATCATAATGAAAGTGTTGGCGAGAAATCTTTCGAGAAAAACCGTAGTATTAACCGATGGGACAGTTGTAGGTGCGCTCTATAACATAACTGTAGACTTCAAAACAGGCGCGCTTTTAAATCTGATCGTTAAACCGATCAACGAGATTCCCGAGCTCAGGAGAGAGGAGAACATGTATATAATTCCCTTCTCCCTTGTCACCGCACTCAAAGATTACATAGTGGTCGACAAGGAGAAGTTGAGAGCGTGAGAGACTACCTTTTTCCCCCCATAATCTTTCCATTATTTTTGATCCTTATCGTTCTCCCGTTACTTGTGCTTTCCTTCGTTTTCGCGGGAACTGCGGTTTTTAAGCTCGTGTTTGGAGTTGAAAGCGATAAAGCTGTGCTCCTACTTGTAATGATCGTGCTCGGGAGTCTGATTAACATCCCGCTTTTTGAAATGAAAGGTTGTGAAGTCGTTCGAAGATACGAGATCTTCGGCTTTATCTACACGGTTAGGAGCAAGAAAAAGTTAATAGTTGCGGTGAACATAGGCGGTTGTGTTTTGCCCGTGATTCTTGCAACAAAACTCTTATACGAAATCCTAGATTTCATACCAGCCTTTGTTTTCATCGGAAGCTTTCTATTGTCTTCGCTCATAATCTACGGTTTCGCCAGACCTGTTGCGGGTGTGGGAATCGTGGTTCCAATGATAATTCCCCCTATCGTTGCGACCATCGCAAGTTATGTCGCTATTCTCTTAACCGATGCGCCGGTAATTCTGCTTCCAAAGCTGTCCTTTAGCCTTGGCATCCTCTCAGCGTTGTTTGGCGCGGACATTCTGCATCTTCGGGACATCGAAAAGATAGGCTATGGCGTCGTCAGCATAGGTGGTGCGGGAACATTCGACGGAATATTCCTTACTGGGATATTTGCAGTTCTTTTCTCAGTCCTGCTCGTTTAGCAGATCCCTAATGGCTTTTCTAACAGCCATTTCGCTGTTGTATTTCGGCCTCCAACCGAGTTTCTTCAGTCTCTCGATCGACAAGAGCATCACTGGAACGTCGCCAACCCAGCCACGATCGCCGCCTGTGAACTTGAACCTCGGGTTCAAATTCATCTCCTCACAGACGATTTCCGCAATTCTCCTAACCTTTACTTGGTCTTCGCTTCCTATGTTGAAGATGTTCACAGATTCGCTCGCTTTTAAACCTGCGAACATCGCCTCAATGCAATCTTCGATGTATACGTATGACTTGTTCTGCTCTCCGTTGCCTAAGATTTCGAGCTCGTTTGGGTTCGCTCTTAGCTTCCTTATGAAATCGTAAATAACACCATGGGTACTTCTCTTGCCGATCACGTTTGCGAATCTGTAAATGTATGCCACAAAACCGAATGTATGGCAATAAGACTCGATCAACGCCTCGCATGCAAGCTTCGATGCACCATAAACGCTTATTGGATGCATCGGGTAATCTTCAGGGGTTGGAATCAGCTTTGCTTCACCATAAACAGTGGATGTTGACGTAAAAATTATCCTCTTTACACCTTCTTCCCTCATCGCCTCGAGCAGTCTGAAAGTGGCGACGACGTTGTTCCTGTATATCTCGTACGGTTTTTCAGCCCCTATCCTTACGTCCGGATTTGCTGCGAGATGCCAAACTTCGTCCACATTCTTGAGAAAGGTCGTGATATCGTCTTTTGCCAAATCTGCAATGATGAGTTCTGCGTTCTCATTCACAAACTCCTTTTTACCACTTGAAAGGTTGTCGATAACCCTTACATCGTCGATCTCAACGAGTTTGTCAACGAGATGGCTCCCTATGAATCCCGCACCACCTGTTACAAGGATCATCAGCAAAGCTTTTATATGTGGTTGATATACTTTTTCCCACTTCGGAGGTGAGCGACATGCTTCCAAACCAAATGGTGAAGTCATTGCTCGGAAAAATGATCAGAGTCGAAATGAAAGGCGAGGAGCACGAACTCGTTGGCAGATTAGAGGGTGTTGACGAATACATGAACCTCTTTCTCACAAACGCAATGGAATGCAAGGGTAACGAGAAGATAAGAAATCTGGGGGAGATCATCTTAAGAGGGAACAACGTTGTTTTAATTAGACCAGAATGACCGATTTTCAGCTTGTCGATACAAGAGAAGAAATATTGAGAATTCTTGAGGAAAGGGGCGAAATTCTCCAGAAAGACCTCTGGAAGGAGCTGAGGATAGACAGTAGTAAATGTTCGAGAATTCTAAGAAAACTCGAAAAAGAGGGACTCATAAAAAGAGTAGAAGTTGTCGTCGACGGTGTCAAGACTTTCAAAATAGTCTCTTCGAAGTTCGAAGAGAAGAAATCAGAGGAGGAGAAGCTCGATCTAAGGACAGTGATGGACAGAATAGAACAGGTCTCCAAGCTACCACCATGCTACGGCTGTCTCGACGCTGAGTGCGAGGCGCAACGCTGTTTGAAGCTTGAAGTCTGGTTTTTGAAGTTGTGCAAAATGGGATAGGTATTTTAAGCATGAAGAGAATATAATCTTGAGATGGAGGAAATTAAGGATCTGCTTGGTGGGCTGGAATTTGAAGACACAAGTCAAATAAAGGTTCCGGAGAGGTTAATAGACCAAGTAATAGGGCAAGATCATGCAGTAGAAGCCATAAAGAAGGCTGCAGTGCAGAAAAGGCATGTGATGCTCATCGGTTCTCCCGGAACGGGAAAGTCGATGTTGGCAAAGGCGATGGCTGAGCTATTGCCAAAAGAGGAACTCGAAGACATTCTCGTGTATCCAAACCCCCAAGATCCGAATCAGCCAAAAATCAAGCTTGTTCCCGCAGGAAAAGGTAGAGAGATCGTTGAAGCATATAAGCAGGAGGCGATGAAGAAAGCACAAGCTAGGAATTTCATGATATTCTCACTCGTATTACTCGTCGTTCTATACACAATCATAACAAATCCCGCAAACTTCATCTGGGGACTCATAGCTGCAATCCTCCTCCTAATGGTTGCGAGATACTTCATTCCGAAGGAAGAGAGAAACGTACCCAAGCTTCTTGTGGACAACTCGGAGAAGAGAACTGCCCCATTTGAAGATGCAACCGGAGCACATGCGGGTGCGTTGTTTGGCGACGTTCGTCATGATCCATTCCAAAGCGGTGGACTCGAAACGCCTGCGCATGAAAGGGTTGAAGCAGGAGCGATTCACAGAGCGCACAAAGGTGTTCTCTACATCGACGAGATAAACACGCTCACAATCGAATCCCAGCAGAAGCTTTTAACCGCTTTGCAGGATAAGAAGTTTCCGATAACTGGGCAAAGCGAAAGAAGCAGTGGAGCGATGGTTCGCACTGAACCTGTGCCTTGCGACTTCATTCTCGTTGCAGCTGGAAACCTCGATGCTTTGATGGGTATGCATCCAGCGTTAAGGAGTAGAATCGAAGGCTATGGTTACGAGATCTACATGAACGACACAATGCCAGATACTGCCGAGAATAGGCAGAAGTTGGTCCGGTTCGTCGCTCAGGAAGTCGTCAAAGATGGAAAGATTCCGCACTTCGACAAGTATGCGGTCGCTGAAATAATAAGGGAAGCGATGAGAAGGGCGGGGAGAAGGAATCACCTAACCCTTAGGCTTAGAGAACTTGGAGGGCTGATAAGAACTGCAGGAGACATCGCAAAGAGCGAAGGTTCGAAGCTCGTTAGACTTGAGCATGTTTTGAAGGCGAAGAAGATAGCAAAGACAATAGAGGAACAGCTTGCGGACAAATACATCGAGAGAAGGAAAGACTACAGACTTTTCATAACCGAGGGCTATGAAATCGGGAGAGTTAATGGGCTTGCAGTCATCGGCGAATCTGCTGGAATAGTGCTACCTATAATCGCAGAGGTTACGCCCGGAATGAGTAGATCTGAAGGAAAAGTGATCGCAACTGGAAGGTTGCAGGAAATTGCGAGAGAAGCGGTTATGAATGTTTCAGCGATCATAAAGAAAATACTCGGCAAAGACACTGCGAATTACGATGTTCACATCCAGTTCGTTGGAACATACGAAGGTGTTGAGGGCGATTCTGCGAGCATAAGCATCGCAACGGCTGTGATTTCGGCAATCGAAGGCATACCTGTAGATCAATCCATAGCAATGACGGGAAGCCTTTCAGTTCGTGGCGACGTGTTGCCAGTGGGTGGCGTTACGCAGAAGATCGAAGCTGCGATTCAAGCTGGGCTAAAGAAGGTGATAATCCCAAAGGGCAACACGGATGACGTTTTACTCGACGCGGAGCATGAAGGCAAAATAGAGATAATACCGGTTTCGAGAATTGAAGAAGTGCTTGAACATGCACTCGCAGACAGCGAAAAGAAGGCAAAGCTTATTTCGAAATTTAAAGAGTACGCCTACGCCTTAGCGAGTTGACTGAACCAATTCTTCAGCATCACAAATTGCTCGTACGTGTTCACAACATCGCAATCCATCGGGCTCTTGAAGAAAAAGGCAAGCTCTTTCACGACTCCGCTTACTCCATTTTTCTTTGCAAATAGTAGCAATCTTGCGATGTCTAAGATTAGTGGCGAAGCAACGATCGCATCTATTGCGTCCCAGATAAAGTAGAACTTCATGAGTTTCCCAAGAAATCCCTTGAAGTGGATGAAGTCGAACGCAGTCTTGTTGTCGACAAGGCTCGGGAAAAACTCGATTTGTGTAATGCTAAAAGGCGAGTAACCGAGAGCTTTCTCCAAAACCTTGTCCTTGCTTATTATCTTGCTCTCTCTGTTGTCCCTTGCGGAAAGAACTTTTCCATCGTAATCGCCGAGGATGTTGTAGCTCATCCATCCAACGACTTTGAGATTTCTGTATGCGAACATTGGAGCAAGAGTTGTTTTTATCAGCGTCTCTCCAGTTTTCCCATCATTTCCCGCATGCGGAACGTTGTTTTCTTTTGCGAGCTGTTTAAGAGCTGGAATCGAAGAGCCAACACTTGGTGTGAAGTTCGCATAGGGAAGTTTAAGCTTCAGCGCACTGTAGGCGTAGAGCATGCTCGCGGTTGCGAACTCTTTTGCGTTGCTGTCAATCATCTCCTCAAATCCCTCCACACTACCATGGTATCTTTCGCTCAACTTTGGGACTGGTTCTGTAGATGCGACGTTTACAACGACAGTTTCGTCGTCTGCAAATTCTTTCAAATCTCTCGTTATCCTATCCACAATTTCTTTAAGGCTCAACTCCTCGTCTTCTAAGGTATCTATTTTTCCGAGTTCTCTAATCCCGGAACCGCAGTTCAACGCAGTTCCCTTCTTCGCAACAACCTTTTCCAAATCCGCTCTGACAGCGTTTAAAACTTCGAAGTCGAAGTGCTTGTTTTGGATCCAATGCTCTTGCAAAGCTACAAATGCGTTCGGCAACATCCTTATCTCATGCCCTCCGAACTCGAAGTTAAACGGAACAATTGCATCGAGCTTTTTAAAGTGATCAAGAGCTGTAACGAGCCCTGTTCTATCTGCGATTCCATTTTCTATAGCCTTCGCTCCCGCCATTGCAGTAGTTGCTACGATTCCGTATGCGCCAATCAACCAAAGTTTCATTGCTCCACCTCAAAATAGCTGTTCACGTTTTCCAAAGCCTTTGCGATCAAATCAACAGCCCAATGAACGTCGTTCAAATCTACGACCTCAACTGGACTATGAATGTATCTCGCAGGAACGCTAATTACACCGGCGGGAATTCCTTCTTTTGTCAAGTTGATCGCAGTCGCATCGGTTGTGCCCCCTTCAGCGACTTCGAGCTGGTAAGGAATTCCATTCTTTTCCGCAGTCTCTCTCAACCAGCGAAGGACTTTCTGCGAAACTATTAACCCACGACCTGATGCATCGACAATCGTTATCACCGGACCTTTGCCAAGGGATATGTCCATGTGAACACCTTCGCTTCCTGGGAAATCTGTTGAGACGCATGAATCGACTGCAATTGCGAGATTTGGTGACAACGCATAAGCCGAGCACTTCGCTCCTTTTAATCCCACTTCCTCTTGCACAGTGGCTACGAAGTGAACTGTCGCGGGGCTTTTGCACTTCTTAAAGCTCTCTATCGCAACCGCAACACCAATGCGGTTGTCGAAGGCTTTCCCTGTGATTCGATTGTTTTGAAGCGGCGCAACTTCTCTGTCAATCGCTACAGGGGTTCCAACGTTGATCCCGAGATTCAGAACATCTTCTTTGCTCTTCGCTCCAACATCGATGAACATATCGCTTATCTCGATTGCCTTCTTTCTCTCCTCATCCTTCATCACGTGCGGAGGTTTACAGCCAACTACGCCATAAACTTTCTTTTTCCCATAAAGCACAACTCTCTGCGCAAGCACTATTTGCGAAAACCAACCGCCGATGGGAGCGAACCTTATGAAGCCCTTTTCGTCGATTTTTTTCACAACAAAACCGATTTCGTCCATGTGTGCTGTTAGCATTAAGCTCCTTTCGTTCCCGTTCTTCGTTGCTATAAGATTTCCCAGCTTGTCCACTTTTATCTCGTCCGCATAACCTTCGATCTCCGCTCTTATCAAATCTCTAAGCTCGTCTTCGAATCCACTTACACCATGGGCGTTGCTGAGCTTCTTTATCAGCTCTAACATATCCTCACCTCGTTCTCTATCGCATGCCTTTTTGCAAGATCTTCCTCGCTTAAATTTTTCTTCTCTATGATCTCCGCAACCGTTCCATCAAGGAATACAAGGGCAGTCACTTCAAATAGTGTTCCCATCGGTGCTATTCGCTTGGTTTCTTTATCTAACCTGTTTTTTAAGACTACAGAGAAATCTGAAAGCTTTGACAACGTCGAATTTTCTGCAGACGTTATCGCAACAACCTTTGCTCCAATTTCCTTGGCCTTCTTCGCAATTGCAACAACATATCCCGTTTCCCCGCTACCGGAGACTGCAACAAGTAAATCGCCAGCCTCTATTCTTGGCGTCGTCGTTTCGCCTATCACAAAGGCTTTGTATCCGAGGTGCATCAGTCGCATCGCGAAAGCTTTTGCAACAAGTCCACTTCTACCTATTCCTACTACGAAAATCCTCTCAGCTTCTTCGATAAACCTTATGAAGCTGTTCAGCTTCTCATGCTCATAAACTTCCTTTACACTTCTCATGATTAAGTCCAGGAACTTTTGCATGAAACTGGTTTTCGAAAGGCTTAATAAGTGTATCCAAAACCTATACCATGGACATTCTGCTAATGCTTGCCATTGTCGTATCTTTTTACGTCGCTTGGAACATTGGGGCAAACGATGCAGCGAATTCAATGGCAACTTCCTATGGGAGTAGAGCTCTAACTCTAAAACAGATCATATTTGTCTGTGCCATTCTTGAGTTCTTGGGTGCTTCTATATACGGAAAAAACGTCGTAAAAACGATTGCGAAGGGAATTGTACCAATAGAGACCCTCGATCCACATTTTGTTGTATACGGCATGATCGCAGCACTGCTTTCGGCTGGATTATGGATAACGATTGCAACTTACTTGCATCTCCCGATTTCCACGACTCACTCAATCGTTGGTGCCGTGCTTGGCTTTGGAGTTGCTGCAGTTTCGCAAAAACACCTCGAGCTTTCGATGATAAACTGGGCCGAGGTTTCCAGAATTGCGTTGAGTTGGCTTGTATCTCCAATTGCAGGCGCCACTTTAGCCTTTACGATTTTCTACGCGATTAGATTTCTCCTTTTCCAGAGATTCGGTGTAGAAAGCGTCGAAAGAGTCTTCAGATACCTACAAGTCTTTACAGCTTGCTACGTAGCGTTCGCACACGGTAGCAACGATGTCGCAAACGCAGTTGCACCTTTGGCGCCCATTTTTGGACGAACCCTTGAAGGTTATTACGAGATCCCAAGAGAGATATTGATCTTTGGAGGTATTGGAATTGCAGCAGGCGTTGCAACTTGGGGATATCGTGTCATAAAGATGGTCGGAGAGAACATAACGCAGTTAACGTTTAGCCGTGGTTTTTCTGCAGAATTCGCAACCGCGACAACTGTTCTCTCAGCCTCAACCCTTGGACTTCCAATTTCCACGACTCACACGTTGGTTGGAAGTGTTATAGGAGTTGGTTTGGCGGGAGGCCTTACAAGCGTGAATATAAAGGTTGTGCAAAAGATTATATTCTCATGGATACTCACATTACCGATCACGATGCTTCTCAGCATAGGCGTTTACACGGTAATGGTGGTATTCCTATGAGGTTCTTCAGATCAGTTGGTGAAATCTTCGGCTATTCCCCATTCAAACCCCTCGTCGAGCATGCAATATTGTGCGGAAGAGCCGTTGGATTACTCCAAAAGCAATTTGAAGCCTATAAAAGATCCGATTTTCCCGCCGTAGAGAAGTTGAGAGACGAGATAGATGAGCTAGAGAGCGAAGCAGATAAGATAAAGGGAGAGATACGGACAAAAGTCTCAAGATCCTTAATGCTTCCCGTAGACAGACACGATTTGCTCGAGTTCTTGAAAGTTCAGGACGAGATAATAAACAACTGCGAGCACGTTGGACACATGCTGACATTTAGAAAAGTGAAGATAAAAGAAAGCCTTTTCGCGGAGTTCGAAGTTCTGCTTTCGAAGATAATGGAGTGTGCAAACGAATACGAGGGAATGATTGCGCACGTACAGAAGTTGATCGAAACTTCCTTTGACAAAAGAGAAGTCGAAAAGGTTATAGAGCACGTAGAAGAAGTTGAAAGGCTTGAGCACGTTTGTGACATGATCCAGATCGGTCTACACACGACTCTTTTCAACTCTGAAGATTTGCACCCGCTTGACGTGCATATCATGGAGGCTTGGGTCGTTCACCTTGGTTACATAGCCAACGCAATCGCGAGAGCTGCGGATAGATTTCGTTTAATGCTCCAAAGCCGATAAGGATTTAGATTAATATTCATGGAAATTTTAGATTACGATTCGCAAATGGCAGTGTTGCGAGTTCAATAAAAGCCCTATAACAGCGACCTCAGCACTTCTGGATTTTAAAAATGATTATACAGCTCAAAGTCGCCGACCGCCAGAATGGGCATACGAAAAGAGTTATATCACGTTGGGATTGCCGAGTTAGGAGTATGAAAGCCGTGATAATAATAGGCTCAAAATCTGATATGGGCTTTGGCAAAGAAGTTGCCGAAAAATTGAGGTTTTTCGGAATTGAGAGCGATCTAAGGATTGCCTCTGCGCACAAAACACCCGAACACGTTTTGAAGATAGTGAGAGAATATGAAGACGAAGAAGTCGTGTTCGTAACGATCGCCGGAAGAAGTAACGCTTTAAGCGGTTTTGTGGATGCGAACACAACGAAACCCGTGATCGCTTCACCACCAATTAAAGAGAACTGGTTTGACGTGTTTTCGAGCATTAGAATGCCTTCAGGTGTTGCCCCAATGCTTGTGTTAGAAGCTGAGAATACAGCACTCGCAGTTGCAAAGATCTTTGCATTTAAGAATGAGAAAGTTAGAAAAGCTGTGGAAGATTACCAAAGGGGGAAGAAAGAAGAGATAGTTAAAGCTGATGAGGAGATGTGCGATGGGCAGTGTTAAGGATATGATAGTGCTAAAAAACCCGAACGGAGAGCTTGGAGAGGGAGTCTTTGAATTCTCAAACCGATACTCGGTCTTCGATTACGGCGAAATGCCCGACAAGATCGATGGCAAAGGAGCATCGCTTTGCTTGATTTCAGCCTTTTTCTTCGAGAGATTGGAAGAAAAGGGGATAAAGACGCATTATCTTGGACTTTTGGAGGGAGAAAAGGTTAAGAGGCTCGATGAGCTTGAGTCTGCAACGAACAAAATGAAAATAAGGCTCGTTAGAGTGCTAAGACCGGAAAAAAAGAACGGATACGACTATTCAGTGTTTAAAAAAGAGAGAAAGAACTTCCTTTTGCCACTTGAGATCATCTATAGGAACAAAGTTCCCGAGGGTTCTTCTTTGCTTAGAAGGCTCGAAAGAGGAGAAGTTAAGCCAGAGGACTTTGGATTGAAGGATATAAAGGCAGGAATGAAGCTTGAAAAGCCAATAATTGACTTTAGCACGAAATTAGAAGACGTTGACAGATATTTAAGCTACAGGGAAGCAAAAGAAATTGCTGGACTTAGCGATGAAGAGTTCGAGGAGCTGAGAGCTTTAACGCTCAAGGTAAACGATCTGATAACAGAGAGAGTTTCGAGAATTGGGCTCGAGAACGAAGACGGGAAAATAGAAGTGGCGTTCGACGAAGAACGAAGATTCATGGTCGTTGACGCAGTCGGAACTCCAGACGAGTGTAGGTTTAGCTTTCAAGGATTCGAAGTGAGCAAAGAATTCCTGAGGAGATACTACAGAAAAACCGAATGGTATGAAAGGATACAGAAGTTCAAAGGGCAAGAAAACTGGAGAGAACTCGTTGGCAATCCGCCAAAGTTGCAGAAGAATTTGAAAACCGCAATCTCGAATCTTTACAAGGCTCTCTGCAACGAGATAACTGGAAGAAAGTTTTTTGACGCGCCAAAGCTTGGAGAAGTTGTTAAAGAATTGAGGACGATTTTATGAAGGCTGCGTTAGCGCTGGAAGATGGAACTTATGTTGAAGGAGAAGCTTTTGGTGCTGAAAAAATTGCGCTCGGCGAGATAGTTTTCTGCACTTCCATGACCGGCTACACAGAAGCGCTTACAGACCCGAGCTACAAGGGACAGATCTTGATGATGACTTATCCGCTGATCGGTAACTATGGCGTTTGCCGAGAAGACTTTGAGAGCGACGGAGTAAAAGTTGAGGGATTTGTTGTTCGAGAGCTTTGCAAAAAACCGAGCAATTGGCGTAGCGAGATGAGCGTTGACGAGCTTTTGAAGAGTTACGACGTTGTTGGAATCGAAGGTGTTGACACGAGGATGCTCACGAGAAAGATAAGGATCTACGGCTCGATGAAGGCTGCGATTGGCATAGATGTGGAGAAAGAAAAGCTGATCAAGATGGCAAGAGACCAACCGTTCATATCCGACATCGATCTAGTAGACAAAGTCTGCGTTAAAGAGTCGAAGAGAATCGATGTCGGAGGGAAATTCGAGGTTGTTCTCATTGATTGCGGTGTTAAGATGAGCATAGTCAGACAGTTGCTGAAGAGAGAGATAAATGTAACGCTCGTTCCCTACAACTTCCCCGCAGAAAAGATAGTTGAAATGAACCCCGACGGTGTTTTTGTTTCAAACGGTCCCGGAGATCCAGCAAGGGTAAAGGAGACAATCGAAACTATTCGCAATCTCGCTGGCAAGTTCCCCCTAGCGGGGATTTGTCTCGGACATCAATTGACTGCGCTTGCATTCAAAGCCAAGACTTTCAAGCTAAAGTTCGGACACCACGGTAGCAATCAGCCAACCAAGGATTTGGAAACGGGCAGAGTTTTCATTTCAAGCCAGAACCACAACTTTGCGGTTGATGAAAAGACTTTGCCAAAAGATTTTGAGGTTACGCAGATCAATCTGAACGACAGAACAGTCGAAGGACTAAGACACAAAGAGTTGCCAATAATAGCCGTGCAGTATCATCCCGAAGCGGGTCCGGGACCTCATGACACCTATTTCTTCTTCGACAGATTTCTCGAAATGCTGAAAGAGTGGTGAAATGCCGAAAAGAGAAGACTTGAAAAAGATAATGGTGATTGGAAGCGGACCGATCGTCATTGGACAGGCTGCGGAGTTCGATTACTCTGGAAGTCAAGCTTGCAAAGCTTTGCGTGAAGAGGGCTATGAAGTCGTGCTCGTTAACTCGAATCCAGCGACAATAATGACCGACCCAGAAATGGCGGACAGAATCTATATAGAGCCTTTAACCGCAGACGTTGTTGCGAAGATCGTTGAGCGTGAGTTACCAGATGCGATTTTGCCAACTCTCGGCGGACAAACAGCTTTGAATTTGGCAGTCCAGCTCGAAGAGATGGGAATTCTAAGAGAATACGAGGTCAAGCTTATCGGAGCCAACGCAGAGGCGATAAGGAGAGCTGAGGACAGAGAGCTTTTCAAGCAGTGCATGCTGAAGATTGGACTCGAAGTCCCGAGGAGTAAGACTGTGAACGACGTAGAATCTGCACTTGAATTCGCAGAGGAGATTGGTTATCCAGTTGTCGTTCGCCCGGCGTTCACACTTGGTGGAACTGGTGGGGGGATTGCATACAACAGAGAAGAGCTGAAAGAAATAGCGACGAAGGGGCTAAAACTTTCAATGATAAGACAAGTGCTCATCGAAGAGAGCGTGATCGGATGGAAGGAGTTTGAACTCGAAGTTATGCGAGATCTTGCGGACAACGTTGTGATAATCTGCTCCATAGAGAATTTCGATCCTATGGGCATTCACACGGGAGACAGCATAACCGTCGCTCCGGCGCAAACGCTAACCGATGTTGAATATCAGAGGATGAGAGATGCAGCGATTGCGATAATAAGGGAGATAGGAGTTGAGACTGGTGGTAGCAACATCCAGTTCGCAATAAATCCACAGAACGGAAGAATGGTTGCAATAGAGATGAATCCAAGGGTTTCCCGAAGCTCAGCCTTGGCTTCAAAAGCAACTGGATTTCCAATTGCAAAGATTGCAGCAAAGTTAGCAGTCGGATATACGTTGGATGAGATCCCGAACGACATAACTAGGGAAACACCAGCAAGCTTCGAGCCAAGCATTGACTACGTGGTCGTAAAAGTCCCAAGATTTGCCTTTGACAAGTTCCCAACTGCGAATGCAATTCTCGGAACGCAGATGAAAAGCGTTGGCGAGGTGATGGCGATAGGCAGAACTTTTGAAGAGGCGTTACAAAAGGCGTTGCGTAGCCTTGAAATCGGACGCTATGGGTTGGGTTGCGATGGAAAGGATAAGAAGGTTACAAGAGAGGAGATCATAAGAAAGCTGAAGTTCCCAAGCCATGATAGAGTGTTTTACATACGTTACGCTTTCCAACAGGGCTTCACGGTTAGGGAAGTTTACGAATTGACAAAAATCGATCCCTGGTTCCTTGAAAAGATCAAGAACGTCTTGGAGTTCGAGGAAAAACTCAAGAGCTTTGCGAAAAAGTTCAAACTCGAAGATTTACCAACGGAAATTCTAAGAGAAGCAAAGAGGCTTGGTTTCAGCGACAAACAGCTTGCACACATTTTCCATACAAACGAATTCGAGGTTCGAAGGATAAGGAAGGCAAAAGGTGTAAAGGCAGTTTACAAGATGGTCGACACCTGCGCTGCCGAGTTCGAGGCAAAAACCCCATACTATTACTCGACTTACGAAGATGAGAACGATGCAGTGCCAACAAAGAGAAAAAAGGTCATGATCGTCGGTTCAGGACCGAACAGGATTGGACAGGGCATAGAGTTTGACTATTGTTGTGTTCACGCAGTTTGGAGCGCTAAGGAGGAAGGCTATGAGACGATTATGGTAAACTGTAACCCAGAAACTGTCTCAACTGACTACGACACCGCGGACAGACTTTACTTTGAGCCAATAACGTGCGAGGACGTGATGAACGTATACGAGAACGAAAATCCAGAGGGTGTTTTCGTGCAATTCGGTGGGCAAACACCATTGAACATCTCAAAGGACTTGGAAAGATGTGGGGCGAAGGTAATAGGTACTTCTGTCGACTCAATTGACATAGCTGAAGACAGAAAAAGGTTCGATGAATTGCTCGAAAAACTTGGAATCCCAAGACCGAAGGGAGGAATCGCCTTCAGCATCGAAGAAGCGAAGAAAGTTGCAAAAGAGATTGGTTATCCAATTCTGATAAGACCGAGCTATGTTCTCGGTGGTAGGGCTATGCGGATAGTCTACGATGAGAGAATGCTCGAAGAGTGCGCGAAGGAAGCGATAGAGGTCAGCGAGCAAAAGCCAATGCTCATAGACAAGTTTCTTGAGGATGCAATCGAAGTTGAAGTTGACGCGATTTGCGATGGCGAAGAAGTCTTCATTCCAGCAATAATGGAGCACATAGAGGAGGCAGGAGTCCACAGCGGAGACGCAGCCTGCGTAATTCCACCAATTTCTCTTTCAAAGGAAATAATGGACACCATAGAGGACTACACGAGGAAGATAGCGTTAGCCTTACAAGTAAAAGGACTCATAAATGTGCAATACGCTGTAAAGGATGGCGTTGTTTACGTGCTTGAAGCGAATCCAAGAGCGAGCAGAACAGTTCCATTCGTAAGCAAAGCAACTGGAATTCCTTTAGCAAAGATCGCAACGAAAGTTGCACTCGGAAAGAAACTGAAAGATTTCAACTTAAAGAAGCCGGTAATGAAGCACTTTGCTGTGAAAGAAGCAGTTTTTCCGTTCATAAAGCTTCCGGGTGTCGACGTCGTTCTTGGACCAGAGATGAAGTCGACGGGCGAAGTCATGGGTATAGACTACGATTTCGGCATTGCCTATTACAAAGCAGAGCTCGGTGCTGGAATGCGACTTCCGTTGAGTGGGAACATTTTGATAAGCGTAAAGGATGCGGACAAGCCAAAGGCTCTCGGCGTTGCAAAGAAATTTGCCGAACTTGGCTTTAAGATATACGCAACCGAAAAAACTGCAAAGTTTTTGCGAGAACATGGAATCGAAGCGGAGATTGCGTTCAAGGTCAGCCAAGGCAGACCGAACATCGTGGACATGATAATAAACGGACAGATAGATCTGATAATAAACACACCAAGCGGTAAAACTGGAAAAACCGAAGGTTACGAAATTCGCAGAACTGCAGTGGAATACGGGGTGCCGTATATAACAACGATCCCTGGAGCAATCGCTGCAGCGAAGGCAATCGAAGCCGTGAAGAAGGGGAAATTGGTTGTTAAGTCTATCAACGAGTACCATGAAGAAGTTCGAAGATTATCTTGACAAGCTCGTAAAGCTCGACTTAGAGCGAGAAAAAAGAGCGGGGAAGCCAGAAGCGATATTCGGTGAAGGAAAGTCAACGGAGATCATCGTTAAAATCGCTGAAGAGTATAGAGAAAAGGGGAAGCCAGTTCTTTTCACGAGATTGAACAAGGAGCAAATGCTCGAGCTTAAAAAGCTTGGAGCAGAGGTCAACGAAATGGCGAGAACTGCGACTTTTGGAAGGGCGAATGAAAAAACAGGTAAAGTTGCGATTTTAACTGCTGGAACCGCTGATGTCGCAGTTGCTGAAGAGGCAAGGGTTACAGCAGAGTTTTTAGGCTTAGAAACTCTAACTTTTTACGATGTCGGCGTCGCCGGTTTGCATAGGGTGATCGAGCCAGTTAGAGCGATAATGAACAGCGATGTTGACAGCGTGATCGTAATTGCGGGAATGGAGGGGGCGTTGCCCTCGATCGTTGCAAGCCTTGTAGATTTACCAGTCATCGCAGTCCCAACGTCTATAGGCTATGGAGTTCATCTCAAAGGCATCTCAACACTTTTTGCGATGCTCCAGAGCTGTCCCTCAGGAGTTGCAGTTGTGAACGTTGACAACGGCTTTGGCGCAGCGGTTTTCGCCTACCTTATTTCGAGGGTTGCGAGGGGAAAGAGATGGAGTTCGAGATAATCGCAAAAGATGCTTTGGGAAGAATATGCAGGCTCGAGACTCATCATGGCAAAATCGAAACCCCGACTGTTCTTCCCGTGATAAATCCAAACATCCCGCTCATCGCTCCGAAAAAAATGAAAGACTTCGGAGCTCAGGCTCTGATAACGAACGCATATGTAATTTACAGAAGCTTCAAAGATGAGGCAATCGAAAAAGGCGTTCACAAGATCCTTGGCGTTGATATGCCGATCATGACAGATAGCGGAAGTTACCAGCTCATGCTCTACGGCGATGTGGAAATTGGGAATAGAGAGATCATCGAGTTTCAGCAGAAAATTGGTTCCGATCTAATAGTCCCTCTCGACATACCTACACCGCCAGATGCAGAGTATGAGACAGCAAAAAGAGATCTCGAAGAAACGATAAGAAGAGAAAGAGAAGCAAAGGAGCTGAAAAAAGATTCTTTGCTCGTACTTCCAGTTCAGGGATCAACGATTAATGAACTTAGAAGAGAAAGTGCTAAGGCTGCAAGAGAGATAGGCGGTGACGTTTACGCAATCGGCGCAATTGTTCCACTGATGGAGGCGTATAGATTCAAGGATCTCGCAAGGATTGTGCTTGAAGTAAAATCCGTGATCCAGCTCGAGCCTATCCACCTCTTCGGCTGTGGACATCCGATGTTACTTGCTTTAACGGTTGCAATGGGTTGCGATCTTTTTGACTCCGCAGCCTATGCTTTGTATGCAAAAGATGACAGATACTTGACCGTCTACGGGACGAAAAAGCTCTCAGAGCTCCAATATTTCCCCTGTGGTTGCCCAGTTTGCGTAAAAACGAGCCCTGAGGAAGTAAGAGAAATGGAGAAAAACGAAAGGGAGGTCTTCCTTGCGGAGCACAATTTGTATGCGACCTTTGAAGAGATAAGAGTAATAAAGGAAGCGATAAAAGAGAATTCGCTTTTTGAGCTCGTTGAAAAGAGGATTAGGGCACATCCAAACCTGATCAGCGCATGGAGGATTATAAAGGACTACTCCGAGCTCTTCGAGCGATACGATCCCTGGATAAAAACGAAGTTCTTCTACTGCGGTCTCGAGACCTTGTTCAGACCAGCGGTAAAAAGGCATGTCGAAGCCGTAAAAAACGTTGAATTCGAAAAAGATACAATCGTGATCTCAACGGACTTTGGAATTTTGGCAGACGCTTATCTTCGCCCAGTTTTCGGCGTTGTTCCAATTGAACTTCTGGAAAGCTATCCCTGCGGTCATGCGGAAATGCCAGAGGATGGTGTGATTGAAAAAGAGGCGTTTGAGGTTGCAATTGAAAATCTAAAGGATTTTGTGAGAGCAAAGCGGGGAAAGAGGTTTGTAATTCACTTAACTGGGAGATGGAAGGACTTTGTTAAAGATCTGCCAGAAGGCTGTGAGTATGTTCTACACTGAAAAGAGAGACGGCTTCGCAAGGCTAGGAGTTCTTGAGCTGGAAGAGAAAATCCGGACCCCAGCAATGCTTGAGGGGAAGAGCTTAGAGAAGTTTGACTTTGGAAAAGCCCCATATGCAGTCAAAAAGCTTTTTCCAGATGTCTACGAGAGACTGAAACCCAAGGGCGATGTGGCGATTCTCACAGGTATTTCCACAATGATGCCAAAGGAGATAAACGATGCTTTTTCAGAGCTTCGCGGAACAAGAGCTATCTTTGCAGTTGCTTGTGCAACTCCCTTAAACGTTTCAACGCTAATCTACCTCGGCGCAGACCTTGTAGACAACTTGATGGCAATTGCAAAAGCTTATCGTGGAATCTACTTCTTCGGAGATTTCGAGATCAGCGTTGAAAAGCTTGAGAGGTTTCCGTGTAACTGCGAGCACTGTAAGCAACAAAAAATCAAGGAACTGAAAAAAGAGGACGTTTACGAGATCGTTGCAAAGCACAACAGCGAAGTTTTGAGGCAAGAAGTTGAAAAATGCAGAATTCTAATCGCAGAAGAGAACTTGAGAAACTACGTTGAAGCAAAGTCCAAACTAAGCCCGGAACTGACCGCGTTGCTTAGATTCACAGATTTCGAAATGCAAAACTGTTTTCCAAGGTTCAGAAAGTCGACGCTCTACTTCACATCGCAAGAAAGTGCGAATAGATTCGAGGTGAGATACTTCTTCCAGAGGGCTTTGGAGTGCTATGAGCCAAGGACAAAGGCGTTGCTCTTGCTTCCCTGCACGGCGAGAAAGCCTTATCTCGCCTCAAAAACGCATCGAGCAATAAGAAGTGCAGTTAAGGTGAACGTGAACGAGATCATAATCTCCTCGCCTCTCGTGGTTCCGAGGGAGTTCGAACTCCTCTATCCAGCGGTAAACTACGACACTCCTGTGACCGGACATTGGAGCGAGGAAGAGATAGATTTTGTGGCAAAATGGCTTAGAAAGTTCGTGGAGAAGGAAGAATTTGAGAAAATAGTTGCACACGTTGAGGGAGGGTATAGAAAAGTTGTTGAAAGAGCTTTAAAAGACTTCGAAGTCGTTTTTACTGCTGAAGAAGGGATTTTAAGCGAGAGCTCGTTGAAAAAACTCAAAAAAGAGCTTGAGGGTTACGAGAGCTTTGATCTCTTTGCAGAAATGTTCACACATGCGTCGAGGTATCAGTTCGGGATCGAAGTAAATGGAGTCGCCAAGGGCAAATACCCGGAGATAGAGCTGATCAGAAGGGAGAGGATTGCGAGGTTTGATTTGAGATACGGAAATCTCGACGTCTACGGCGAGTTTGCAAAAGAAATTCTAAGAAGTGGAAACTACGTTGTAAAGATCGCGGACTTTGAACCAAGTTCAACGATATTCTGTGCCGGCATTGAAAAAGCAGACGAGAAGATTCGCCCAAACGATGTTGTTGTTTTCTACAACTCGCAACTTTACGGCGTTGGGATCGCAAGAATGCACGGCAAGGAGATGGTTGAAGCAGAAAAAGGCGTCGCAATTGAGGTGAGGCGAAAATCAAGGTTTTAAGTTGCAACGATCATCTGCGATTGGACAACGTAAATTGGGTTCCCATAAGGATCGAAATACCCGTCAAGTCTGAGAACTTTGGTTATTATCGTTTTCGTCCTTATCACGCTTCCGTCCTCGAGCTCGTATTCGTTCCAGTCCTCGCCAACGATCGCTTTTATTTTAACAACGGTGGGTTTTCTCTTCTTTGCGATTTCCTGAAGCGGTGGCACAAATTCCGAAGGTTGCCCTCGAAGCTCTTCTGGTGATCTCGCAACGACCACGTTTTGGCTGTCGATCCTGTAAATCGGTTCTCCGAGTGTATCCCTTTGTCCGGTATCGAAGACCCTTGTCAAAACAGACTTGAATCTAATCACCGTCCCGTCTTCAAGGAAGACGTTCATCCATTCCTCCTTCCGAGCCCTAAAGTCGAGTTCCCTCAGCCTCTGCATAACTAAGCTGTTTAAAAAAATTTAAATAGGTTGCGGAGAAAATCGGGTATGGAGACGCTTATTCTTACGCAAAGAGATGTTGAGTCCCTTGTAACGATGAGGGAAGCTATAAGCGCAGTTGAGGAGGCTTTTAGACTCTATGCAACCTCAAAAGTCTTGATGCCGCCCAAAGTCTACCTGACTCTTGAAGAGGGCGATTTTAGAGCGATGCCGTCAGCGCTAATGGGCTACGCTGGAGTTAAGTGGGTAAACTCACATCCAAAAAATCCCGAAAAAGGTCTCCCGACTGTCATGGCGGTATATATCCTCAACGACCCGTCCAATGGCTTTCCTCTCGCAATTATGGACGCTACTTTCCTTACTTCTCTCCGCACCGGCGCTGGTGGTGGTGTTGCGATGAAGTTTTTAGCGAAGAAGGACAGCAAAATCTTCGGATTCATCGGTTGCGGGAAGCAGGCGATTTTTCAGTTGCTTGCGATCAAAGAGCTCTTCAAGCCAGAGATCGTCAAGGCTTTCGACGTAAGCGAGAAAGCGAGCAAGAAATTCAAGGAATTCTGTGAAAAAAATGGTCTCGAGTGCAAATTGACTCAGCCAAGCGAAGTCTGCGATAGCGATGTGCTGATAACATCGACCCCTTCAACGAGGCCAGTCGTTAAGAACGAGTGGATAAACGAGGGGACTCACATAAATGCAATCGGCGCAGATGCACCGGGAAAGCAGGAGCTTGACATAGAAATTCTCAAGAGAGCGAAGATCGTCGTTGATGACCTCGAACAAGCGTTACACGGCGGAGAAGTGAACGTTGCATACTCAATGGGTTTGATAAAGAAAGAAGACATATACGCAACGCTCGGTGAAATCGTTGCAGGGATTAAAAAGGGCAGGGAAGGCAATGAGATCACTATCTTCGACTCCACTGGTTTGGCGATTCAAGATATTGCAGTTGCAAAAATAGCATACGAGAGGGCGGTTAGAGAAGGTGTAGGAATGAGAGTAAAGTTGCTATGAAAATAGCTCTGCTCACTTCTGGCGGAAAAGATTCGATCTTAGCTTTGCACAGAGTTGCAAAATTTGGCGAAATAACGCTTGTCACCGCAATCCCAGAGAGAGCAGATTCTTTCATGTTTCACACTGTAAACCTCCACATGGTCGATGCAATCGCAAGTTGTCTCGAATTGCCACTGCATAAGATTGCGGTCTCTGGAGTTGAGGAAAAAGAAGTTAAAGAGCTTGAAAAGGGAATTTCATCGCTTGAAGTCGATGCGATTTGCTGTGGGGCGATAGCTTCGAGCTACCAGCTGAAGAGGGTTGAAAAAATTTGCAAAAACCTTGGTTTGGAGTTTCTGGCTCCGCTCTGGGGAGAAGATCAGGAGAAAATTCTCAAAGAGGTTGCAAAGAATTTTGATGCGATAATTGTAAGCGTTTCTGCGATGGGGCTCGATGAAACTTTTCTTGGCAAAAGAATTGACGAAAAATGCGTTGAAGATTTGAAAAAAGTTGCAAAAAGGACAGGGATAAACCTAGCGGGAGAAGGTGGGGAATACGAGACACTCGTCTTGGACGCACCACTCTACAGAAGGCGAATCGTCGTTAAGGAGGTCGAAAAAAGGTGGGAAAAAGTCCGTGGGGTTGCGTTGGTAAAAAAGTTCGAAAAAATCGAAAAGCTTTAGAAAAGAATTGTAGACACCGAAAGCTCGACGAATTGTCATTGTTTTCTCCAATCGCCGTTTCTGGGTTTCGAATTTTTAATCATTGAATAATTTTTCGAAAGATTTATATAATCCCTAGTAAAAAAGAGATTGGAGGTGTCTAAATGGCATTGCTTAAAATGCCACCACCACACGGTGGAAAGCTTGTTGATAGAGTTGTTAAAAACAAGGATAGAGCAGAAAAACTCGCTGCAGGTTGTCCAAGATTCGAGCTCAAGCCAACAACCGATGCGAAGGGTGTTCCGATAAGGCACGTCTATAGAGAAATAATGTCCGTTTGTTACGGCTTTTTCAGCCCCTTAGAAGGCTCAATGGTCAGAGAAGAGCTTGAGAAAGTTCTTAAGGAAAGAAGGTTACTCAGCGAGTGGGTATTCCCATATCCGATTTTGTTCGATGTAAGCGAAGAGGACTACAAAGCTCTTGGAGTTAAAGAAGGCGATAGATTGCTTCTAACGCTAAAGGGACAACCATTTGCGACGCTCGACATAGAAGAGATTTACAGAATAGATCCAAAAGATGTTGCAACAAGAACTTTCGGAACTCCAGAAAAGAACCCAGAAGTCGTTCGCCAGCCCTTTGACGATAAACATCCGGGTTACGTTATCTACAAGTTCCATCAGCCCTTGATCTTCGCTGGTAAATACACGATAATCAACGAGCCAAAGTTCAAAGAGCCGTATGACCGCTTCTGGTTCCCGCCTGCGAAGTGCAGAGAGGCGATAAAGAGCAAAAAGTGGAGAACTGTAATTGCCCATCAAACGAGAAACGTTCCTCATGTTGGACATGAGATGCTGATGAAATGCGCAGCCTTTACCGGCGATGTTGAGCCATGCAGCGGAATCTTGGTCAACGCGATCATCGGTGCAAAGAGAAGGGGCGATTACCCAGATGAGGCAATCCTCGAAGGACATGAGGCTGTGAACAAATTCGGATACATAAAGCCAGAGAGGCACATGGTTACGATGACACTCTGGGACATGCGCTATGGAAACCCAATCGAATCGCTGTTGCACGGCGTTATAAGGCAGAACATGGGATGCACGCACCACATGTTCGGTCGCGATCATGCAGCGGTTGGCGAATACTACGACATGTACGCCACGCAAATTCTGTGGACAAAAGGGATTCCGAGCTTTGGCTTCGAAG
>Ga0105163_1000219_pt1 | contig 35352 bp, 31 predicted proteins | sample JNZ110809AmetaG_FD_81531 | JGI IMG/M metagenome (GOLD analysis project Ga0105163, IMG submission 81531) | Hot spring microbial communities from Jinze hot spring, China to study Microbial Dark Matter (Phase II) - JNZ 110809A | ecosystem: Environmental > Aquatic > Thermal springs > Hot (42-90C) >... | reverse complement strand
TAAACCGCTTAGGATTAGTTCAATAGCTATCGAGGCTATGATTATAGACATGAACTTTCCTAAACCTTGGAGCACTGATTTACCGAGGTATTTAAACGCTCTATACGAATACCTTAACACTAGGTAGGTTAGAGCAAACGCTATGACGGCTCCAAGAAGGGTGAGTACTGGACCGTAAACTCTAGAGTAAACTATTAACGTACTCATAGTCCCGGGACCAACTATCAAGGGTGTCGCTATAGGTACTACAGCGAAATCCCCTTTCCTCACTTCCTCGACTTTCTCTTTTGCTAGAAGCATATCTACAGCTATGACTATTAGTAGCAATCCTCCAGCTATCCTCAGAGACTCTAGACTGATGTTAAATAATCTTAGAACGTACTCGCCAACCATTGAGAATAGAGCCAAAAGCAAAAGAATTGCGAAAGCAGCTTTGTTAACGATCTTAACCACTATATCCTCCAGGTTAGCATCCTGCGAGTACAGACTCCCCCCTACATAGGAGATGAGTGTAGGAATAGCTGCCGGAGGGTCCATGATGGCGAATATGGATACAGCAATAGTCACAACTTCGGATAGCCTAGTTGAAAAATCCAGTGCGGGGTCAACCAACAGATGCCCACCTTAACTAATCTCAGACTCGGAAGGAACGTACGTAATAGTGATTCCCTGAACCTTAGTCGACCACCACCTCAAGTAGTCCTGTATACTCCGCCTCTCTGAGGGTGAAACAACTATTCTCTTTCTCGCCCAATCCACTTCTTCTAATCCCACAAGCCCCGAGCCCTTGCTTGCTGCTAGCCTTATTAGAGCATCAAGCTCTGCTAGTGAGTACCAGTGAGTATTACTGACTAAGTAATCAACTACCTTATCGCTCACTAACTTGACCTTGTACTTACTAATGTTTCTTAAAGCAGCCTTTCTTCTCATATCTTTATCTGGGTAGCCCACAACTATGGTTACGTCTACTCTACCAGGCCTGAGCAAGGCTGGGTCTAGGAGGTCTGGGTTATTGCCCGTAAGTATAGTGAAAGGTCTGTCTACCTTCTGAAGATGGTAGAGTATCGTTGAGAGCTCACTCAGGTGGGCCTCGTGAATGGTGTATTTCCTAGACGAAAGAAACTCTGCGTCATCAATTACTATGGCCACTTCCTTTCTCCTCTTATAGACCTGGTTAAGTATGGCGTTTAGCATCTTCTCAGTAGCACCGTACCACATAGACCTATACGTAAACGGCTTAAGCTCAACAACTCTCAAACCTAGAGCATTAGCTAGGGCTTCAGCCATTACTGACTTCCCAACACCTGGAGGACCAGTGATAAACGCTCCCTTAGCGGCAAACGGAAGGCCGCTCTTAAACGGATTAACTACCACTAGCTTCAGTTCATCTATTATTTTTGGCGGTAGATCCTCAAGAGACCATTCGGGACTCCTAACCGGGATTTTAACCTCCCGGTATTCGTTGCCATCACTAACAACGGCCCTAATCTCTTCAACACTTACGGCCCTACTCTGAACAACTATAAGTGCTATGGGTTTGTATCCAAGAAACCCGAGGTTCTTAACTACGTCAATATAGTCCCTTCTATACGTGCTAACAGACTCCTCGAGAGATCTCTGGGCTTCCCTAATGAACGTCTTTAGAGACCCGATGGCCTTTCGGGTGTTATGTACGTAACCACCTGTCACTACTACCGCCATAGGCTTAGCGCTCACATTTACTGGCATGTTTCGGCTGAACGTAAGTGAGCACGAAACCAGACTCTCCGGGTTAAACGATTTATAAGTTGCTACTAGAACCGCAGCAAATTCACCAGTTTGACTAACACCATCTACAAGCTCAGCCACAATGTTCATTGCCATCAAGAGATTTGCGTGTGCTAAGGTTCCAGGACTCAGCTTCTTGTTGTATTCGATCCTCAGGGCTAACCCAGAGTTTCTTTCTTGCGAATCAAGCATGAGCTCATATATGTCCGACGAGTACTTAGCGAGAATAGAGAGAAGCCTGTAAGCCCTGTAATTTTCGTTCACGTCGTAGTATGAAGCAAAGATGGTCCTTACTTTGTAAAGATTGCTCCACAATAGTCTGACGTCAACAGCATCCCCCAATCTCTCTCCCACACTCCACTTAGTGAAGGGCTATAACATTAATAAGCTCGAGCATGACTAACACCATAGACTGGGCTTTCGTATTTGAAAAATGTTGCTTTGTTGTCCGTTGAAAAAGCTAGAGTTGATGATGTGAAGTAACTTATATTCGGTTCCTGTATAGTAATATGGGGGATATTATGGAAGTATCCGTGCTTGAGGTGGTTTCAGACGTAAAAGTTATAGCAGCAGTTCTAATTCAGTTCCTACTCGGTTTAGGGCTAGGCTATGTTTCAGTGAAAGCTCTCAAGTACATCATAGCCTTTATAGCCCTTTTAGTACTGGGCTCTTTCTTGTCGGTATGGTCACTAGGAGGATCAGTTGATGCGACACTGGGATACTTAGGGACTTTAGCCAATAGCGTTAAGAACTTGTTGTTCGTACTAGGACTCATAACCGTTGGTCCTGTGTCAGTAGGCTTCATAGTTGGAGCTTTAATAGCTCTACTCAAAAAGTGAGAAATAGCTAAAGTAGCCTACTTAAAGCATAGTAGTATCCGTTTTCATGAAACTCTAGGATGCATACTAGAAAGAGAATCAAATGAAAATATATCCTGTGTTAGTTAAGTATTGTGGTGAACCATGAAGGTAGTAGTGATCGGAGTTACCGATTACACGGCAGGTCTAGTACGGGAGCTCGTTGAGCGGGGACACCAGGTAGCCGTATTCGATGATATAAAGGAAGGAGTCGAGAAACTCGAAGCTGAATTAGACATAACAGGAGCCGTCGTCGACCTTCTCAACTTCGATGGACTAGAGGAATTCGGCTTCTCGAAAGCCGACGTATTGATTCTAGCTCATCGAGAAGACGCTGTAAACATAGTGCTAAGTATGTATGCTAAGATGATCAACATACCTAAAATACTTGTTGTTTCCAAAAGTAAGCGGATTGCGGAGGTTCTATATAAGCTGGGATTAGCTTCTAGTGTTATAACGGTAGGTGATGTAATAGAGAAGAAGCTTCTATCAGCTCTAAGTGGTGCGGAATTGATTGAATTACCGGGGAACTACGTAGTAGCGTCTCTTGATACTAGAGCTATAGGCCACCTCGTTGGAATGACTGTAGCAGATTTCCGTGAGAGGTGGAGGCTTACGGTACTTAAATTAATTGATAGAGAGGGTTCTCTTAAAGAACCTGTAGATGACTACGTGATCAAAGAGGGAGACGCTCTCATCGTGCTTGGCGAGATGTTTAGAATTGAGGAACTACTACCGTAGCTTTTATTATGCTTAATTAGTATTGGGGTGTTAGCAGCTTGCCTGATGGTATCGCAGAAATACTGACTAACTGGTTACCAGTTCTCTACCTAGCTATATCTCTCGCTCTAATATATCTCGCTTACTATACAGCAAAGATATCGCTGGCCAAACTCAGGCTGAGGGGTATAATAAGTAGGAAGTTCGAGGAAACAGCTAAGCTTATAGCACTCGCTATCACTGCTGTCATAGTTCTGCCAGCAGCTATTTCAGCACTAGTTCCACACCCGCTCGTCCCCACGGTATCTCTAGCTGTATCGTTGATTGTGATAGCAGTAGTCCTTTTCTCGATCATAGGATATGTAGCTAACTCTCTATCCTACTTAATAGTAGCTCTCACATCTACTGTAAGAGATGGTGAATACGTTAGGATCCTGGTTGACGGGAGAGAGTATGAGGGAAGAGTACTGCTAGTCGAGGGCAACTACATGGTGTTAAGAACGGAGCCGGGAGCGTCAGTAATGATTCCTTACAGCCGGCTGCTTAGATCAGTGATCATAAAGCTATCTCAACTGCCTCTAGTCCTCAGGATCAAGGTGGTTAAACCTGGGGGCAACATAGATGAAGTAGTCGAAAAAGTAGCTAATGCCGTGAGAAAGTCTAGGTTAGTGAATAAGACCAGCGTCTCAGTTAAACCTATTGAGGCTAGTGAAGATGGAGTAGTGCTGATAGCGGAAGCAGAAGCAGTCAATCCTAGGAACATAAACGACTGCTTCGAAGATCTAGTCAAGATCTTAATGAAGGAGCTGCCGTACAAGGTGTCGATCGAGGTAGTAAGTAGTAGAGGTATTCAAACGCACTAATAGGAAATAGCCGGAACAAAATACAGTAAAGTACCTTCAAATTCTTTCGACTGCGTCTATCCCTAAAAGCTTGAAGGAGTTCTCGACCACTGTCTTAGTCCCGTAGACTAGTGCGAGCTTGAGGTTTCTTAGTTCTTCATCTGGCTCCGCTATCACTGGGTCTGTATCGTACCATGAATTAAATACTTCTGCGAGCCTGTTTAAGTACGACACTAAGTCCTCAGGAGTTAGTTCTATAACTACTCTTCTAAAGACTTCCGGAAATCTAGCTATCAGTAGAGCTAGCTCTCTCCTCTTCCCCACCAAACCTCCCTTACTGACTCTAGTGTAATCTAGTTCCCTCCCGTACTTACTCAAGATACCGTTAGCTCTAGCGAGTGTATACTGAAGGTACGTAGCCGTACCTGACTTAACTTCTACAGCTTGCTCGGGGTCGAAGACCAGGGTTTTCCTCGGGGACACGGAGAGCATGACGTACTTTAGTGCCGACCTAGCGATCTTAAGCGCTAAGTCTTCGGACAAGCTCACACCACGGCTTTCAGCCAACTCTCGGGTTTTCGCTAACAATAGATCTAGAACTTCATCAACAGTTACGTACCTTGCCCTCCTCCCACTCATCGAAAGACCTTTAACGTTTACTATCTCATACGCGTAGTGAACTAAGGACCGAGCCTCACGTACGTACCCTAGAGCGTAGAGGGCCAGCCTTAGCTGCGCTTGTGGCAGGGTCTGTTCAATAGCTATTACGTTGTACACTACGTCAGCCCCCGATTCTGAGAACTTCTTTATTGCGTACGCTATGTCTCTAGTGGTATAGAGAGTGGTTCCATCGGATCTAGCTAGGATTAGTGGCGGTATTTCGAGGTTCTCAGGTATAGCTAGAGCCTTCCTCACTTCGGGGTCTCTAGCGAGCTTGTCTATGTTTAAAGCTGGAGCGTTTTTATAGTAGGTGAAGGAGTCCGAGCTTCGGGCTTTATTCACTACCTCACTAACCAGCCCAGACCTAACTAGCTCGCTTTCGTAATCCCACTTATCGAAGTAAATCCCGAGCTTCTCTAGGGTTTCCCGTATTCCGGAGATCACTCTGTTGACTGCTTCCCTATGCAAACTCACTAAAGAGGGGTCACCTAGCTCAAGTGCCTGCGCTATACTTCTCACTTCTTGCTCTACGTCTTCAGATGGCTCAGCGGACTTCAGCAGCTTGTCTACAAGCTCAGGCGCCTTCCTCTTTATTCTCAGGAGATCTCCCACAAGTGAGTCTAACTCCCTCTTGACTTCAAGCGCTTCCTGTTCTGAAACACTTGCCACTCTCTTCTTTAGTTTAGTTATGTCTGAGATTATAGAGGTGGCAGCATATAGAAGCCCCAGAAAGTGGTCGTCCTTCATCGATGGGGGACACTTAGACATCCCGACCTTAGCGTACCCATACACTAAGTAAGCCACTTGAAGCCCTAAGTCATTAACGTAGTACCTTCTCTCGACGTAGTCTCCCGAAAGTTCGTGTGCTCTCGCAATAAAGTCTCCTAGTACTGCGTTCCTTCCAGATCCTATGTGAAGCGGGTGAACGGGGTTAGCAGACACGAACTCCACGACAACACGTGAAGCTCTCTCTTTCCTAGATATACCGTACATGTTACCGCACTTCGATAGAGCTTCAATCAATTTCTTGACTAAGTAACTGCCATTGACCCAGACGTTTAAGTAGCTGCCAACGCACTGAACTCTCTCCACGCACTCGCTCCCCGAGCTTTCCATAAATCTAGCTACTTCACTGCACTTCTCTACTAGCTGTCTCGAAAGCCTTGGTAAGGGCAGAGCTATATCTCCAAAGTCAGGTCTAGGTGGTTCCTGGAGAAGGTCCACTATTCTACCGGGTCCCGCTTCTAGACCTAGTATCGATGTCGCTCGCGATATGGATATCGCAACACATTCCTTTAGTTCGGTGTAAGGGTAACACACTCCTTAATACCTCAATCTCTATCGCTACTTACTAACATAAAAGTTAGTGAAGCCGCGATCTCTCTCGACTAGCGATAAAACTAAGTGGTCTTGAGCCAGCCTATCGTAACTAAACCTAATGCCACAGGTACCTAAACGTGGTTTACATTAATCTATGTCTAAGCGGCATAGCGATAGCAAGGAAGTCGAGTAACCTCCAATACGGTAAGCAACCCTTCAGGGTTTGGTGCCTGATTAACGCAGGTAAGACTTTAGGGGGGCAATAATGCTGTACTAGAAGTGTAAGTCTGTTTTAGCCAAGAACACTGCTAGAGGCTTGGAGAGGAATTTTATGAGGAAGCATGAGGTCCCCACCGAAACAGATGCCGCTACGGAGGTAGTCCAGTACGTCAAGATCCCCAAATCAACAAGTTCGGCTATTAGGGCTGTAACCGCAGCAGTGATTAGACCTGAGCCCATCACTAGTGCTAAAAGTAGCTGCTTCACTGGGTCTAAAGCGGGTGTTATCCCTTGCCTATAAATGTCTTCGGAAGGCCCGCGGTACCTGGCTCTTTTAGCGAGTACTAGAGATAAGCATATAGTGGTGAAGACAGATAAGACGATAGCTGGGGAAGCTACGATTGGTGCGAGCATAATCAGTGGATTGAGCTTATACGATGCTAGAAAGCCGGTTATAGCCGATGAAACCGCAAAGTATACGATCACGAACTTGATCAATAGCGGTTTAACGAAATGGTCTAGATCTATGAGGTACACTTTGATAACCCAGAGATACTTAAGGTCGTTTGAGAGAAGTTCTCCGACGAAGCCTCCCAAGACCGTAGGGGCTAACAAATAAGCCAATACAGCCATGTAGTCGAAAATACCCGCACTTAGTAGACGGGGTCCGTAGCTGGAGAGAACATATCGAAGGACGTAACCTACTGTAATTAGTGATAGAAGTAGCGGTAGGTATCTTCTTAAAACCGCACGCGGGTTGTACACAGTGAACTCGAGGACTACCTTCCTCACAGCAGTAGCTGTAGAAGGCCAGTCTGTAAGAACACCTCTTTTTAGCGACTTACTGAGGGCTTGCCTTAGTCTTACTTCGTATGCTTCTCCTGAAGTAGTGAAGTCGCTTATGTTCAGACTTCCACCGACCGTGTAGATGACAAGCAGTGCGGTGGATACAGCTGACGCCATGAGGATCAAGATGCCTGCGTAACCTACTGACTCACACAGTGCTAAAGCAAGAATGTAGGGTCCTTTAACTGGGTAAGTCAGTAGTGGTGAGATTCTCGGCCAACCATCTAAGATGGTTGTCACAGCGGAGTGAACTATCCCGGTCGCAATATAAGCTATAGCTAAGCTAAGCACTGTACTGGAGTGTCCAGATCTGCGAGCAATACTGGATGCGGTAAAGAGGGCTGGATCAGCGAGCATCATGTAGGCGAAGAAGTAAAACACTGTGAACCCTAACCAGGGAACTGTATATACCAACGCAATAAACCACCAAGGTAAGAAGGTGACCATGAAGTAAGCGTAGAGCCCGATTACTATACCCGCGTAAAGCTCCTTTGGTTGGAGCGGCTGATACAGGAGGAACTCAAAGTCGGGGGTTACAGCAACAAGTCTCTCCTGCTTGAAGTAGTGAGTGAGCAAGTAGGTTGTGAGTAACGCCGAGAGAATGTCTCCCGCAAGACTCAGTAGCTCACCCTCGGGTGGTCGAAGACTTAGCCAATTTTCTGCTAGATTGCCTAGTCTTCCACGCACTGCGAGTGTGAAGTTTATTACTAGTAGCAGCGCGATAGCACACTGCGCTACTAGTAATAAAAAGCTCGGGCTTCTGTGGGGTTTTCTAGGTTCATGCGCCCTCCACAGAGATTTTAACTGGTTAACGAATACTACTCTAGCTACCCATAGTGTCTTCCTCAACACTTTTCCCCAGCACCTTCATGTATACGTCCTCGAATTTTGCTCCCTCTCCAGCAGCTCTAAGTACGGAATCCATAGTGCCTTCCAGAATCAATTTGCCCTTATTGATTATGCCCACTCTGGAGCACACTCCCTCAATAAGGGGCAGCATGTGGCTAGATATAAGGAATGAAATGCTAGATTCTTTAGCTAGACGCAAAACCTCTCTTTTAAACGTTACTTGAGTATCTATCTCTATGTTAGTCAGCGGTTCATCCATAACAACTATCTTCGGTTTAACTACTAGGGACGCAGCTATGGCTGTTTTCTGAAGTCCTCCCCGAGACAGAGCCCTTATGGGCTTCTTGGTTTCATCAGACATATTCAGTACGTCTACGTAGTACCTTATGCTCTCTTCTACCTCAAACTTCTTAAATCCCCTAAGGGCGGCTACGTAGTACAGAAACTCTAACGGAGTAAGGTAGCCAGGTAGATTTGGGTAATCCGGCACGTAACTAACTCTCATGAGTGCTTCGCATCTATTGGTCCACACATCGTAGCCATCTATAACTACTGACCCACGGTCTGGTCTGAGGAGGCCGACTATCATCCTCAACGTAGTCGTTTTACCTGCACCGTTAGGACCAACAAGACAGTACACCTCACCTTGGGAAACATCTATAGAGAGCCCGTCAACGGCTACGACATCACCAAACCTCTTAACCAGGTCTTTAGCTATTAAAATCCCATATTTCGCATCAATGTTTTTTGAAAGTAACGGTTCTAACTCGCTCATCACTATATTATCTGCGATTTCAGTATTAAATAACTAGGTTACTAAAAACGTAAAGCATACTACTTCACGGAATCACTTCTTTACTAGTTTTGGTCACATGTTCTTCCGTAAATTGCGGTCTTTAGCACCTGTAGCAGCGATGATTTTAACTTCGAACTCTATTTAAAATATGGTGATCCCTACGGCTTCTCAGGCAGAAGTTACACTTGTTAGGGCTTTCATTAAGATGAGGGAGGGACTACTACTAGAGCTTATCGGTTGGGTCATCCTGGGCATAGGCCTCATGTTTATAATTGTTGGAGTTTTTGCTGCCATTTCGGCGGGGGCTTCACAACCTATTTCACCAGGTGCTACAATGCGGAGAGCTGCCTTAGGGTGGGTTATCGCTAGTTTAGCACTACTTGTTATTGGTGCAGTAATCGCATTAGTAGGCTTTTATGCCAAATTCGTACCAGGGGTTGGGGAGCTAGCTCGGGCTAGACCTGAATTCGGTACAGCGTCTAGCCTGATTAAGGTGGGTTACATAGGTGGACTAATACTACTCGTAGTTGGTGCTGTGCTGTTGATTGTGTTAGTCGGAGTCGTACTCATCTTGGTCGGGTTAGTGTTTCTCTTGGTGGGACATATAGGTGCGGCAATCTTATGCTTCAAGCTAAATGACGCTTATAGAAACTCACTGTACCTAGCTGCCGGAATCATACTAGTGGTGTCCGTAATCTTCCCGATTCTCGGAGTCATCTCTTGGATCCTACTCTACATAGCTCTTGGGGACACGATTAGCAGGCTACAACCCCCTCCTACTGCAGTAAGCACTTTTCAGCAGGTCTAGCTTGAGTGACCCGGCAATTTGTTATACTTATTCGGTCTCTCTATTGCCAGCGCTTTACGCTCTCGCATTTATATCATCTTTCCTACCATATTCTCAGTGCCCTAATCAATAACAGAAAACCTATTGATAAGTTGATTAGGAAATATTTCGGTGTAAGTGTACCGGGAATGGCTTTAGGCATTCTAATGATACTACTTGCGATACCTGAGTCCGAACACCTTTTAATTCGCTATCAATCGAATGTGATCTCTGCGTGAGTTCTCGAAGATGTTCTCTCAGGTAGCTGTGACCTATAGGGGTGGAAGCAAAGCAAACCAATATAGCAAAAACAGACCCTAACCTTTACTAAACAGTGATAGTTTGAGTGATTAACCTAGTATGCCTCTCCAGTACTTTACCTCATCTTCAGTTAATGGTAGCGGTACCTGCACTCTGCCTCCCCTTATTAGCTTCTCTAGCTCTGCTACTGCTCCCCAGATCCACGATGGTACTGAGTCCCTCATCTCTTTTACTCTTTTCTTGATCTCCTCTGGTGGCATTGGAAGGACAGGCTTACCCAATATCTTCTCAGCTGCTATACCCATTTCTATGAACTCGTCTAGGTCTGCTAAAGTGCTCACAGATATACCCTCCATCGGCACTCCCTCGACCTCGGTTCCAATGCCTAGTAGTAGAACTCCTCCGTACTTTTTAGATACTTCCTCAAATTTTCCGGTGAGAACTAAATAAGTCGCATAGTATACTCCCTTATCGACTCTCTTCATCATAGAAGCAACCACGAAGCCGGGATTTATCCAGTCTTGGTTAGCGTCGACACCTATCCAGAACGGTGGACCGATAATTAGACCTTTGGGTCTCACAATCTCATCTACGGCCTGATTTATACCTAGCCCCAAAGGCCCAGCTATATTGTATACTGCTACAGCACCTTTAGCATACATCTCTTTGGCTGCTAGGTACCCTTTAGTTATATCGCTAAAGGTGCCTGTGTAAACCCAGAGGACTCTCGACTTCGGGTCTGTAGCTAGAATGTTTCCAACAGTTTTCGACTTAGCTTCGTACTCAGCTGGGAAGTTCTTCTTAAACCACTCTACTGCCCAGTTACAACCCCACTTATACCCTATTTCAAACTTCCAGAGAACCGGTATTTCGATACCTAGGACAGCACCTATGTACGGGTAGTTGTAGTGAATAGCAAGAAGGCAGCCTAATGCTCCAACTAAGGCACTGCCCTTGTGTTCCTCGAACTTTATATCTAGGAGGTTCGGCAGTGGGTACTTATTCGGGTACTTAGACTTTACGATATCCTGGGAGTACGTGTCTATTCCGGCAAAATACTTGTTAGGAAACTCTAGTGCTACCTCCACGAGAGCTTCACTAAGCAGAAAGCCTACACCGACAATGAGCTTAACATTCGGGTCCATAGCAGCAGTCCTTAGGTTGGGGATATAATCTGCCTCAGTCTTGCTGATAAACTCTAGAACCTCTATACCGAAGTCCCTAGCCGCTTCATCCGCACCCTTAAACCCCATATCGTTAAAGCTTAAGTCACCCCTACCACCTATGTCTGAAACGACGGCTATCTTGAACTTCATAGTTGGTGGTGTTGTAGGTATTGGAGTAGCAGTAACGGTATGTGTTACAGTACTAGTAACTGTAGTAGTTACACCGGGACCTATAGTGCGCTCTATGGTAACTGTAGTCGGCGTTATTGTGGCTGGGAGAATAGCATACATAATCCCGGCGGTTATAGCAGCTACTACAATAATCGTTATGAGAATAGCTATCACTGTGGAAGATCTTGGGTTAGTAGACATAGGCATCTCCAAGAAACACTGCTAACGTGATTAAAAAGCTTAGTCTTTGATGTAAGGTTGCCCGAGAGCTTTTGGAAACCTCCTCTTACCTATGAAGATCGAGACTATAGCTAGCGTGACAATGTAGGGAATAGAGAGGACTAAGTGGTACGGTACCATTTCCTTAATTCCAGGGGTCACAGCTATAGCGTAAGCGAGTGCCTCCGAAAAGCCGAATATAAATGCGAAACCTAGAGAGAGAAGTGGCTCTAGACCACTTGCGACAACGCAAGCGAGTGCTATAAACCCTCTACCAGCAGAGATCTCCTTGACTACTCCACCAAACCAAGCTAGAGACATAAAGGCACCTCCCAAACCTGCTAAAGCACCACCAATTGTGGATAGTATCACCCTGAGGCTGTAAACACCGACACCAGCAACATCTACAGCCTCAGGGCTCTCACCACATGCTCTAATCCTTAAACCTAGGGGTGTCCTATAAAGGATAAAGTGAAGTAGGGCGGCCAGCGCTACAGCTAAGACCGAGAACTCGCTTATCCTGAAGTAGGTGTTGGCAAAGGACACTACACGCAGTGGTACGAGGACTTCCTTCGGTGGTACTCTAATCCCTGGAAACCCCCAGGCAGCCATTAGAAAGTATGGTACGAAACCGTAGGCAAATATGTTTAAGCCTATGCCAGCCACTATTTGATTTGATCTAGCGTAAGTACTCAACAATCCGTGTATAAAGCCTAAGAGAGAGCCGATGATGGCTCCAACAACCACTCCAGCATATCCGTTGCCGAATTCCTCGGCACCGAAGACTGCTACTGTTGCTGTGATCAGGAATATACCATCTATGCCTATATTACTTACACCACCTTTTTCGTTTAGTGATTCGCCAATAGCAGCCAGGGCAAGAGGTGTCATAGCGAGTAAAGCCGCCTCCATAAGGCTCCCCGGACTCAGCCCGGTAAAGCCTAATAGAGCTAGTATAGCTACGAAAGCAGAAACAGCTAGGGAGGCTTTAAATAAAGTCCTCAAGTACCCCACCTCTTGAAGGCCCTTCTAACGAATCTTAGCGCTTCAGGAATAGAGAGAGCCATCACTATTAGTCCTATGACAGCCCTACTGAGTTCCGAGCAGACACCTGCGTAGGGCTCCATAAACCTACTCCCATTCCACAGCCCACCTATTAAGATACTGCTGACCACTACTGCTGCTGGGTTGTTCATAGCTATTAGTGAGACCCCTATTCCGTCAAAGCCGGTGTTAGCTATATTGCCTAGTGTCCCGTATATAGACCACACAGGTGGCCTGCCAGTCACTATTAACCCTCCACCGAGACCTGCTAGAGAGCCGGACAGCAGATATGTTGCTATTATAGTTCTAGGTATGCTTACACCCCCATACCTAGCCGCATCTGGGTTGGCGCCAACTATCCTCATTTCGAAGCCGAGTTTTGTCAGCTTGAGGACCAAGTACGTTGTTACAGATGCTATTACCGCAACGTATATAGCCCCGGTCAGTATACTCCCACGGAAAAGTACTGGAAACCTCGCTTGAGGTTCAACTGGCAGGGACATCTCGGGTCTAGCTGGATTCGTTATTGGGCCTCTGACGAGGTACATGACGGTGTAAAAAGCAATCCAGTTAAACATTATTGAGGAGATGACTTCGTGGACTCCTCTAAGAACCTTCAGTAGTGCTGGTCCTAGAGCCCACATCATCCCGAGGATAGCTGATCCCAGCAATGCTAGTGGCATAGTAGCAAAGCCGAGGGTTGGCACGAGCTTAGGGAGTAAGCCTCCGAATACTACAGCACCAACAGCACCCATGTACGCCTGACCCTCGGTTCCTATGTTAAAGATCCCAGCTGAAGCGCAAACAGCAAAGGCCGCTCCAGTGAGCATAAGTGGTGTAGCATAAGCCAAGCTGTCTAGAAAGACGGTGCTAGTTCCGAAGCCTCCGTAGAATAGCCAGTATAGCGCTTTTCCCGGGTCATAGCCGTAGATAGCCATTAAGAAGGACGATGCTGCTAGCCCGATTATTAGGGCTAAAGACGCCTCAGCGATTCTCCTAAGCACGTAAACAACGGTGGTCCTCAAACTCACTAAGAGCCCTAGAGAACTCTATGAAAGCACTTTTATACTCTTACCAAGTACTAATAAACTCGAGCACTATAGTCTATTGGAGTACTCCTTGTCGGTGAAGATGGTCGATATACATAAGGTGTACTCTGATGGAACGGTCGCTCTGAGAGGTGTTAGCATAGAGGTCAAAGAGAGGGAGGTTCTCGGACTTCTTGGAGAAAACGGCGCTGGTAAGACTACTTTAATGAAGATATTGTCGGGGTTCCTCAAGCCTACAGCGGGACACATATACGTAGGCAGCAAACACGTGAAGTTCAGTTCACCGAGGGATGCTCTAAGACACGGCATAGCCATGGTTCATCAAGTCTTTACTCTAGTACCTAATCTTACGGCGTTGGAGAACATAGTGCTCGGATATGAGAGTACTGGAAGTCTTGCCTCACTTATGCAGCCGGTAGATTATAAAGCACTCGCATCAAGGGTTGAGGATCTATGCTCTAGGCTTGGACTGCACGTACCATTAAATGTACCAGTAGAAAAGCTCTCGTTAGGGCTTAGGCAGAGAGTAGAGATCCTTAAGGCCCTTTATAAGGGGGCTAGAATACTGATCCTGGATGAGCCAACGACTTTTTTGACTCCAATAGAGGTAAGGGAGTTACTGAGGTTTATAGAGGACTTTAGGGGGAACGGTGGATCTGTAGTATTCATAACTCACAAGATAAAAGAAGCGCTTAAGGTAGCTGATAGAGTCGTCGTACTTAGGAAGGGTGTTGTAACTGGTGAAGTTCAGTCTTCAGAAGCAACTCCGGAGTTACTAGCAGAGCTTATGGTCGGTAAGGAGGTCAGTCTCGATGTAGTCTTCAGAAGAGCTACCGAGGTTAAGAGTGCGGAACCTGTACTGAAAGTGGAAGACCTTTGGGTATACGGGGACCTCGGTGTACCGGCTGTTAAGGGAGTTTCGTTCGAGGTCTACCCTGGTGAGATATTTGGAATAGCAGGAGTTGAGGGGAACGGGCAGGACGAGCTAGTTGAGGCAGTAACGGGGCTTAAGAAGGCTTACTCCGGTAGAGTAGCTATTAATGGTGTAAGTATCGATAGGAGTAACCCACTTCTAGTATATAGAGCCGGCACATCTCATATCCCCGGCGATAGAGAAAGATTCGGTATAGTGCTAGAGTTCTCTATATCTGAAAACTCCGTAGTTGGGAGACAGTGGGAGCAATCGTTTTCGGGGAGGCTGGGGATCCGGTGGAGGAGAGTTAGGCAGTACGCAGAGGAAATAGTTAGGAAGTTTAACGTAGTGACACCAAGTGTTTCGGTCCCGGCTAGGGCTCTAAGTGGTGGTAATAGACAGAGGCTCCTGGTTGGCCGAGAGCTAACGCGTGACTCTAAACTCATAGTAGCAGTTCACCCGACCAAGGGTCTAGATATAGCGTCAACTGCTTACGTTAGAGAGCTGCTAGCAAAAGCTCGAGAGGAAGGGAGAGCAGTATTGCTTGTTTCAGCAGACTTAGAGGAAATACTACAGCTTAGTGATAGAATAGCAGTGATGTACGAGGGAAGGTTTTTAGCCATAGGGAAGTCGGAGGACATGACGCTGGAAGAAATAGGGATGCTTATGGGGGGCGTAGTTCCGGAGAAACTGAGAATCAGTCGCTCCACGCACTAGCAAGGTAAGGACTAGTGCTTCACGGTCTAAGCACACTTCGTAAATATCTCTACTTAGAGCAGAAGGTTGGAGACTCTCAACGCAGTGTACGTGTGGCGATATCAGCAAATGTAAGCATATTAATATAGCACAGCTAGTGCGGAGTCACGCTCATCCTTAATGTACTCGTGGGGTACTACTACAACTCCGATACCTTCGTTCTTCATTGAAGATCTTTATGAGTATGTAGGGAAGTATCACTAAATTAATGAAGGTGGGAACTACGGGCTTCTTAGTGGAGAGTACGAAGGGGGCTGGAATACCGCTCTGAATAGCTATTAACACGTTTCTGGGTTTCCTATCGGAGTCATTACAGACCCTATGGTTAGAGAGTAAGCTAACAGTAAGAACATGAACTTGGGGGTTAAGCCCGCTGCTCTAGATGTAGTGTACGCTATTGCTGGACCCATTAAAGCCACGGTGTCATTTACAGCAAACGCTGAGAGTACCGCTATGTCACTAGTAGACTAATGCCGCGAGAAGCTATTGTAGGCCAAAGTGCTCTAAAGGAATCCGGCGGAGTTTAGTGCCTCAATAGTCAGTCTAGCAGCTACTCTACATACTCTGCCGCACTTATTTCTAGCTCCACTCTCAACAAACTGTTTCCACTCCTCAGGGTTTCTTAGGTCGTAGTACCTCCCAAAGAGTTTTACGTGAATGTCTCGACATCTAACACTCCCGAATTCCTCTTTAAACTGGTCGAAAACCACCTTCGCCGTCTCCATGGCTCTAGAGTATTCAGCAGATTTTGAAGTATGTTCGAGCTTACTCCTTCCCATGGCTAGACCTACGGCCATGACTGCCCCTAAAAGTGCTCCACATACTTCACCAGCTAAGGTCACTCCACCCGATAGAGCTGAAGCAGCTTTAAAAGATCCTAGGTCTTCTAGACCCAAGATCTCCTGAAGAGCCTTGAGGGTCATCTGGGCGCACCCACCGTAATTTCTGTGTAGCTCTTCCGCTAATGCTCCGGCTTTCTCTGCTAAACTACCTTTATGCGCCAACTCTTTCAACCAATTAAATGCCTTAGGTATCGCTAAAATAAACTCTAAATCATAAACCTCTATAACAACAACTTAAGCCCACCATACCATATATTGGATGAGAGAACGCAAATCCTATTTCCTGGTAGTGGCTTCTTGTGCTCACTGTAGTGGCTCCAGCTTCATTTGAAAGTTTAGAAGTATGCTAACAACACTTTAGATAATTAGATGGCGCGTCTATTGAGTCAACGTACATAGTCCTTGATCTTCGAGATCCACCTAGCTATAGTGAGCTGTAGCCTCCTGCAGAATCATAGTTAGAGCTTCTTACTGAATGAACTGTTACTACCAACCTTTTTCTAGGTGGTTCAAGTTTTCTTAGTAAGAAAAGAAGTAGCTCACCAAACTCTAAAAGCGGGGAATATGCATTAAAGCACTTAAATGGGGGCACATTAAGTTAATTAGCCTCATTCAACCGGCTTAGTAGTGGTCCACAATTTACAGAGAGCATCCGCGGTGTTCCAGCTAGTAAGGAGCGAATTCTCTATGTGGGACTAAGGTAAAAACAGTAACTACAGTAGCAGTGTGTCACTCTACTCAAGGTGTTTAATTGCTAGGAGATATCGAAAGCACGAGTCCGCAAACTTAAGTAGTAGAAGGTAGCTTTCTTCGTATGCGATGTCCGACCCTGTAGCCTAACCACTCAATTATTACCGTAATACCTGTTCCTGGCAATGCTCCTGCGTATCCTATCGTATAAGTTCTTACTAACCGTACTAAGTTCTCATCAGATAGTCCCCCTAGGATTAGTGCCAGATTAAGTAGATAGATTGCAACCGAAACGATTATGTAAGGCTTCAAGAATCTCGTCAACTTCATCACAAGGTGGTATAGTATGAAGTGAGCTACTACTACATACAAAACCCAGATGATGCTGTGGACTCCGGCAAACTCGTAACTGATAGTCTTACCCAACACTAAAACCCTTAAGAAAGGTTGAGGCAATAAGACCACTCCATAGCCCGGGAAGCTCAGCAAGAGTGTGATAACTATAGTGAGAACTATGTATGTAACACACGTAGTTATAGCTATAAGAGAAACTCTCCCTAAGTTGCCTACCAACTTATCACCGTATTAAGATATCTAGTAACTAGTAATTAATTTAAAGCTTACCAAAAGCCTTAACAACTGTTTCGAGTTTCGTGTTGGTTTGTGTTGCTTGATAGATTCTGCGGAAACGTTTATGAGTGCCTCCGCGTGGATCGGTGTGCGAGGTTACTCGATGAGTGGTCGAGAGCTACGTAGATGAGGTGCGGCCTCTACCCGAGTACTCAAGATGTGGGGTGCTAGGGGTCGCTTCGGACGCCCCCGAGCCCGATGAGGCCCCGAGCGAAATGCGGGGAAACCAGGATGAGGCGATGGAATAAACCAATATAAACCAACATGAGAGTTGAACCCCTTCAGTTTAATAGTGAATCAGTAACACGAGCCTACATCAGCTCTCAGACGGCAGTTTTTCCTCATCCAACTGAGTTGGTTTTCTAAGCTATTAACTCTAAGCTCTACCACATATTGCGAAGCTTCAAGGGACTGTTCCCGCCTCGAGGTTTCTCCAGGTTTTCTGGGGAGGTTTTACCTCCAGCAGCTCAACGCTCCTACCCACTACTCCAAGCGGGAGCCACGAGCCTCCTTCGAGTCCGGCAGCACGGGGTCCACATCTAATGGGTGATCATCACCGAGAGACTCCGGGCATACCCCGCCAACACCCCTAAGGTCGGAGAATACACTAAACCCATCACTAACGTAAAAACAATACCGAAACCTCAATAAACCTTCACTAAAACAACTACAAGACCCTATCAAGTAAGGTTGCGAAAATTATGGAACGGACTTCCCTCTTATTCCTTTATAGGTAACTACTTCCACTCCACCATCCGTCTTACCGATTATCAATATGTCCGCGTACCCCACGAAGATCCCATGCTCTATCACGCCGGGCAGACCGTCTAAGAAGCTTACTATGTCCTCAAGCTTCCAGTCTCTAGGTGGGAACACGTCGAGTATTGCTCCTCCCAAGTCCGTTATCACCGGCAACCTCTTACCCTGAGGAACCCTAATGTGGCACTTAAACCCAGCTTCCTCCAGTTCTCGCTTAACCATGCTTAAAGCTCGGGGAACAACTTCCACTGGTATGGGTCTTTTATGCGGGATCTTGGGGACTACTTTCAGCTCGTCAACTATAAACACTCTCATGCCCGCTGCGAAAGCAAGTAGTTTCTCCATGGTCATAGCACCCCCACCTCCTTTCACCATCCTCCCCAGCGGGTCTACTTCGTCAGCTGAGTCTACGTAGAGGTCTACTCTATCAACTGCCACTGGGTCAGCTAAAATCAAGCCGATAGACTTAGCGGCTATCGCCGTGTCTATTGAAGAAGCAACTAACGTCTTGCCGAGAAGCTTGTCGTAAGCTGTCTTAAGGAAGACTTCAACCGTTGAGCCTGTTCCTAGCCCTACGACTCTAGCAACATCAAGATATTCTAGGGCTCTAATAGCAGCAGCCCTCCTAGCGATCTCTACGTTCTCGTTCATACGTTCCCCATGCTAACCCTTAGCTATAGAATATATTGCTTAACTCAAGCTAGCGAGTAATAGTGTTTATAACTTCTCTAGAGAATAATAAATTAGATGAGCGTGAGCTCAGTCTCCAAGAAAGTTAAGGGCATACTGAAGGAAGTAACGGGTAGTGTAGTTGAGCTTGATTATCCTACGAACTACAGAGAAAGGTCTATAGACTTCGTAGCTACTCTTAAAACACGTTCTAAGGATAGAGCACACCAACCTCACTCTACTGGTGGTGTAGTTGTTAGAGTAAGCCCGGGGAGGAGTTCTACGATAAGTAACGAGGTAGAAGAAGACTTAGCCAAATTCGCTGACGCAATAGATGGTGTTCCTGTAGTCATTGATAACGAGCTATACGATAACATAGTTTTCGACCACGGAAAGGTCTTTGCGACTAATGAGAGAACTCTTGAGAACATAGTCAAAGAGCGCGAGCTTATAACTCTATATAGGCGCAACGAACTTTACGTGGCTTTAAACATAAAGCTCATCGAGAGAGAGGTCTCCAGAGGTGGACTTAGGCTATCAGATATCTCTGACGCACTAGGGCTCAGCAAGAAGAGCATTGAAAGCTGCCTTAAAGGGCTTGGATTAATTAGCATAGACAAAGCTGAGAAGCTGATATCAGAGTACAGCTCTGATATGATACTGTCCATAGGTTACGACATTCTCAGAGAGATCTTTAAGAAAAAGACCCCACAACCATCTGGCCTAATTAGGGAGATGGGGGCTGAGACTTTAGTATACGACTTGAAAAAGACCGCCGTAGACCTGGTCGTGAGAGAGCTGCCGATAGAGAGGCTGTACTCCCTTAGGTTCTATGTAGACTTCAATAAAACGCAGTCCGTTAAGTACGTTAAGACGAAGATACTTAACGCTCTACGGCTTGCTAGAGAGTTCAGTGCGAACTTAGAGGTGATAGTACCTGACCAGACCTCCCTAGAGCTAGTGAAGAAGGAAGTCGAGCGTGAAATAGGGGAAGAACTCTCTTCTTACATTAAGTTTTCTTCGCAGAGCCGTACACATATCTTTCAACGTAGCTGAGCGTTACGTAGACTGCTATTAGAGATAGTGATATGACCGCAAATACGTTGATTACTCTTAGGTCGTATAGTATGGTGAGAATATCTAGCTCTGGATAACTAGTCGTAACATCAGCGACGTTATTTACGTACACGGCAACTATAATCGTGAAGATTATTGCTACTACATCGCGCCAAGCTCTTAAGCTTTTTCTAAGGAGCTTAGTTGTCAATCTACCGGTGTAGAGTACTACTAGCGATAGGGTTAGGAACGGGATGAAGGTCTTCAAGTACACACTAAATGATTTAATGTCCGCAGAAAAATCGCGTGCGACTAGTGCGCTAGCTAAAAACGCTGTACCAATGACCATAGATGCTAGAGACAGGACTGTTGTAACCCTATATATAGATGATGAATACCACTTTCTCATAATTAACTCCGGTATTCGAAAGCCTCTTACTATCATGAAAACTCCTAGAAAACCTAAAGTTACTTCCCACGCGTACTTTGCGTAGGGGGAAGCACTGATTAGAGCATATACGAGAAAGAGTAGTCCAGGAAGACCGAAGAACACTTTCGAGTATTTTGGATCCTCTACGGCCTTCCTCAGATACTTACCTATGAGTACATAGGTCTCCTCTATACCCCTGAGCTGCTCTACTACGACTCTCTCCACAGCCACTATGTTAGCTTGATTCTGCACTATGGGGACCACTAGTTCGTCTTCCACGCTGTCTAAGACTAGTATGACATTATCGATGCCGGTGGAATTAATTAAGTAGGCTAACTGGTCTTTGAGCCTCTTACCAGCTTCTACGTGGCTCTCACTACTGCCAGAAATAAGAGCTACCTCAGGTTCGTATTCAGATGTTTTAAGGTTGTTATAAAGGTGTAGAGCGTGGAAGAGCACATTTAGGTCGGAATCGTCTGGAAAAACAGTCCCGAATTTTAGTGCTGCATCAACTAGTTGTGCGTAACCCAGAACTGGGGTCTCTACTCCGGCCTTAGATATATCGTCATCATAATCAACTGCCAGAACTAAGACACTCCTATTCATCTTTCCTCTTCAACTATATCTTCGTAAGCACCATATAATATCTGAGCTTCTTGAAAGCTCAATCTCTCTTTTTTCTTCGCCTTCTCTTCAGCTTCCCTCCTCTTCTTGTCTAGTATCTCGAGTGCTTTCTGCCGGGACTTACCAGCTCTAAGTTCTTTGAGTTCCTCCAGATCTCTCCTAAGTTCTTCGCTCAACGTCTTTAGCTCTTGCTTAACCTCTAGGAGCCTTTTAATAGACGAGCTTAATTCGTCGGTCAGCTGCCCTAGGATTTTCTTATGCTTATCGATCTCCGACCTGAGGGCTTCCGCTTTTGAGCTAAGTTTCGCTACCTCTTGAGTTAGTTGCTCGACCTTCTTCCCGAGATCTCCTATGCTAATCTTGATTCCCGTTATCTCGGCTTTCAACTCGCTTACCTCACTAGACTTCTTGGCGTTCTCGTAAGCTCTCTCAAGCTCAGCTTCCAGTTTAGCTATCTCCTTTACCAATCTATTTTCTTCTTCAAGACTCAGGGGCTCTGTGATTATTCTCCACTCCAGCTTCTCTATACGCGCTTTGAGAGTGCCTATGTTCGACCTGAGTCTGTCCCAGTTCCTCACGTCTACTTTGGAGAGAATATCGTAGAGCCTCCCTCTCTTTCTTCTGAGTTCCTCGACTAGTTTCCGTCTCTCCTCAACGACCTTTCTACGCTCTTCCAGTATAGAGTTCATGCTATTCTTAGTCGCCAGATACTCGTTTCTTAAATCTCCGATCCTACTTCTGCTAGCTGCTATCTTGCTCTTTAGTTCTCTAATGCTACTGACCAATCTGTCTCGCTCTAGCTTAAGTTCCGCTATCTTGCTCTTAGTTTCCTCAATCTTCCTAAGTAAAGCTTCCTCTGCTACGTCCTGAGACAAAAAATCACACTCTCTTGATTAAGATTCTGGCATCAGCTACTTTAGCACCCTTACCCTCAGGAAACACCATTACTGGGTTGAGGTCGACGTCGGTAACTTCTGGAACCTCGTCCATCAATTTTCCGACCTTAATTATCAAGTCAACGATTGCTTTCTTATCTCTCGGGGGCATCCCCCTGTAGCCTTGTAGTATGCTAGCAGCCTTGATCTCCCGTATCATCTCCTCAGCGTCGTATTCCGTAATTGGAGTTATCCTGAGAGAAACGTCTTTAAGCACCTCAACGAATATTCCTCCTAAGCCGAACATTACTACAGACCCAAATACAGAATCTCTAGTGGATCCTACAATAACCTCTAGGTCCTGAGGCACCATCTCTTGAATCAGTATTCCAACAACTCTTGCTGTTGGAGCTTTAGACCTGACGTTGAGTGTTATAGTATCAAACCACTTACGCACTTCTGATTCCGAGGATATGTTTACTTTTACACCTCCCACATCAGACTTATGGACTATGTCCGGGCTAACTATCTTTAGAACTACTGGATACCCTATCTTCTCAGCTAATTCAACAGCTTCATCCGCACTAACTGCTAGACCGAACTTTGGTACAGGTATGTCGTAGGTTTTTAGAAACTCGTAGGCTTCGTGCTCAAGTAGCTTGTTCCTCCCGTCATCTAGAGCCTTGTATATCAGTTCTTTAGGTGTTACCATGCTACCACCAGGATACTGCTAAAGCTTATCCTTAATAACTTTACTGCTATCTGGATAGGCATCACCATATCTGTTGAGCCTCTCGCCCTTGCTTACTAATCACATATTCGTAAGCTGAGTAGGCAGCTACAGCTCCTTCAGCTACAGCAGTCACGATCTGGTCGAACTTCTTCTTGTGGGGTCCTCCCGTACAATCCCCAGCAGCGAAAATACCCTCAATATTAGTCTTCTGCCCTGGCCACACTACAATGTAGCCGTATTCGTCTAGCTCTAGCCCGATGCTCCTCAGAAAATCCCTAGGTGGCTCTGAACCTATTTCAACTATCACCCCCGATACGCTGACATCTCTTACTTCTCCGCTTACTACGTTTCTAATTCTAATCCACTCAACTCTATCGGTTCCACCTATTTCTGTGACAACCGAGTTCAATAATAGCTCTATCTTCGGGTTCTTCTTGACTAGCTCTACGTACGCAGGAAACGCCCTAAAGCTGTCACGTCTATGAACTAAGTAAACCTTTGAGGCGTACGAAGCAGTAAGCAGCGCCCCCTGGAGTGCCGCGTTACCTCCCCCAACAACTGCCACTTCCTTATCCTTAAACATGGGTGCGTCACAGGGAGCGCAGTACGTTACTCCCCTCCCCTTCAACCTGTCTTCTCCCGGAACACCGAGGTTCCTCCGCAAACTTCCGACTGAGATAATAACTGAGGTAGATCTATATGAACCTGAATTCTGTAGAACTACTTCGAAGTCTTTTCCTGTTCTTCGAATTGCCACTACTCTATCTATAACCACCGGAACTCTGTACTTCATTACATGCGACTCGAACTTCTTAGCAAGCTCCGGACCCGGTATGTCAGGAATTCCGATGTAGTCATCGATAATCCCGGCCTCATTTAGAGTTCCACCGATGGATTCAGCAACTAGTAATACCTTGAGGAAGAACCTAGCGGCATAGAGAACGGCTGAAAGACCTGCTGGACCTCCACCCACTACTATCACATCAAAGAGTTCTCCAGGCGCAGCTTTAGCCGGAAGCCTCAGTCTAAGCCCCACTGGATACTACCCTGATCTAGTAGCTTAGCCACTAAAAGAATTGATTTAGGTAATGCCGCCTGGTCAAGCAGTGCTTATATATTTACAGGAGATAGAACACACTGGCGTGCATCCATTAGGTGGTAAAGGTTTGATGCAGAATTCCCAGGAAAAGCCTAGAGCAACGACGGTGTACGCTGGATTAACTTGGGACGATGTGGTCGGCGCTGCCGCTCTTGCTGCGGCGCTCGGTAGGAAGGGCTATAGAGTGTATGTAGACCTCCCGACGAGAGTAGAGCTTAGTAGCTTGAGAATACTTAGGTCATACGCTGTTGGAATACAGCCAAAAGGTGGTGTCAGCATAGTTAGTTCAATAGCTATGATCTACAGTAGGACTAAGAGGATGGGATACGTATTCAAGTACGATGACGGTGGTCGCGGTGAAATTCTAATGAAGCTAAGTACTGTTAACTCAGCAACAGAGGTTGTTAAGGAATATCTATCGACGATTAATGCCGATATAGAAATACCTCAGCAACTTATTGACGACGTAATAGCTATGAATAACGGAGGTTTAAACAGACTTAGCAAAGTGGGTAGAGTAGTCTACGGAGTTTATAAGTTAAAGAGTAACGACAAGAACGTTAGGCTAATTCTTTATAACTATGCCTACAGCTCTATATTAACAAAAAACCTGAAGTTACCTCAAGAGCTATTGCACCTATATGGCGAGTACGAGAAGTCCCTAAAGCTAGTTGATGAGCTAATTAAGGGAGATAGGTTCATAACTATCGGTCCATACAGAGTAGCTCTAATCTCATCTAGGCATACCGATGATTTCGTAGCTAGAAACATTGAATACCTTAGACCGTTCGCTACGGAGATCCTTGCCTACTTGTGTCGCTACAGTAGCCCAGCGTTCCTGATCTACGAAGAGTATCCGAATATACACGAGGTCAGAGCGTGTGTTAAGTATAATGTAAGTATAGTTAAAGTAGTTGATTCTGTTCCTAAGGAGATACTAGACAAAGTTAACATCTCTACTTCACCAACGTCTGTAACTTTAGAGTTTACCAATCCTCAAGATGCTAGTCTCGATAAGGCTTTGGAGGTAGTAACCCAAATAGTAGCTAGACTACCTAAGCCGTGATGATATACCATGGGGAAGGCTTTCGTCGTAGTAGCTAGAAAGGTATATACGAGCTTTAAACCCCTAAACTACGTTCAGGCATTTGCTGTATATGGTGGCAGGGTTATCTACGCTGGAAGTAAGGATAAAGCAGTTAAGATCGTGAGTGATTTAGGCGGAGATGTTCTTGATTTCTCTGACTATACGGTAATCCCTGGCTTAGTGGATGCTCATACGCACCTAGACTCCCTAGGGCTGGCTCTAAACTCTGTAGACTTGAGGAGTGTCGAGTCGATTGAAGAGCTAAAGACGTTAATTAAGAGGGCATCAGAAGGAGAGCACGAGTGGGTATTCGGTCGAGGCTGGGACCAGGAGAGGTTTAGAGAGGGTAGGTTTCCGACACGCTGGGACATAGATGAAGTTGTAGGAGATAGACCCGCGGTCCTAGTTAGGGTATGCGGGCATATGGCTCTCCTTAATACTGCCGCATCGAGAGAGCTGGCGATTGAGGAGTTAGCTGCAGAGAGAGTTATCAGAAACGAGACTGGGGAGTTCACAGGTCTCGTAGTCGAGGAGGGTGTTGAAGTAGCTATGAAGCAGTTCTGGAGTAGAGTCGACGATAGAACACTAAGAAAGTACCTAATAGACTCAGTTGAGCATTCTGTTCAGTATGGCATAACAGCACTCGGATTTATGGGTGCTTCCACTAGGGTTACTAGTGCTTTAGCCGAGCTCTCGCTAATAGGCGTACTCCCAGCTAAAGTAGATGTCTACTTAAGTCACGAAGGTTTTAGGAAGGTCTCTGAGTTAGGCTTTAGAGCCCCCCTTACCTTCGGAAGAGTCAGAGTCGTGGGGGTTAAGCTCTTTGCTGACGGATCTTTAGGAGCTAGAACAGCATATCTATCAGAGCCGTACGAGGACGCATCAAAAGTTCGAGGTACTAAGTTATTGAGCAGCGAGGAGATAGCCAGGATAGCTTCGCAAGCGAGTGATCTAGGTTTTCAAGTAGCTATTCATGCTATAGGAGATGCCGCTCTAGATGAAGTTTTGGAGGGGATGAAAGACGTTAGATGCAGAAAGAGAGTAGAACATCTCTCCATCGTTAGGGATGATCAGCTGGCTAAGCTAGGAGAGCTTGGTGTTGTTGGCGTGATTCAGCCTCACTTCGTCTTAAGCGACTGGTGGGTGGTTAGGAGAGTTGGTCCGAGGAGAGCTAAGTGGGTATATAGGTTCAAGGACCTCAGTAAGTTTATTCAGATAGCTCTATCGACAGATAGCCCTGTGGAGCCGATAGACCCGTGGGAGAACGTATATGCCGCGGTCACTCGAGGAGAAAGTGAGGGAGTAGAGCTAGCTAAGCACACTAGTGACCAGAAGCTGACGGTATCTGAGGTACTACATTACTATACACACGGCTCTGCTGCTGCCTTGGGAAGAGAGGACAGCATGGGAAAGCTAGAGCCTGGCTATAGTGCCGATTTCGCTGTACTAGCTCAAGACCCGCTGGAAATCGAATTAGACGAGATCAAAAAAGTGAAGGTCCTCGAGGTTTATGTCGATGGCGAGAGAGTATACTCTAGAGAGATACGCTAGGCAACTCCCGCTAATAGGTATCGAAGGCCAGAGAAAGTTACTAAGTTCAACGGCTCTTGTCGTGGGTGCCGGAGGCCTAGGTAGTCCAGTCCTTCTCTACTTAACGGCAGCCGGTGTTGGAAGGATACTGATAGTAGATAGAGGGTATGTAGACTTACCGGACCTTAACAGGCAGGTACTGTATAGTGAAGATGACGTTGGGAAAGCTAAAGCTGAGGCAGCAGCAGAAAAGCTTAGGAGGCTTAATAGCTCTATATCGGTAGCAGGTTACAGAATAGATGTCACAGACAAGCTTTTCGAAGAGCTAGTGACTTCAGCTAATGTAGTTATTGACTGCCTCGATAACTGGGCTGCTAGATTCGTTCTAAACGAGCTAGCTGTTAAGCATCTTAAGCCCCTAGTTCACGCGGGTGTTCAAGAGTTCTATGGTCAGGCTACGACCGTAGTCCCCGGTCAAACGCCGTGCCTTAGGTGCATCATCCCTAAGGGAATCAATAAAGGAGAGCCTATACCGATCATAGGCTACACACCCGCTGTGCTTGGGTCTATCGAAGCTTCAGAAGCGATCAAGCTCCTACTCGGGGATAGACCGGCTCTTGCCGGCATGCTCTTGGTAGTTGACTTAAGGAACGCAGAATTCAGTAAGATAAGGGTAGTAAGGAGAAGCAATTGCCCAACATGTGGAGTACCTACTTCAGCAAGCTAGTCTGCCTGCGGTTATTGCGGTGCTTATCGCCTGCTCTAGGAGATCTATATCCATTTACCCGGAATGTACTTACCCCTAATTGGTATTGAATGCCCACACTTTGGACACTTATAATTGTCACCATCTCGATCTAAGTTAAAGTGGCTCACCCTATATCCGGCTCTCTTAATAAGGACTTTACCACACCTCGGGCACTTAGTTGCTTCATAGTCAGAGACTCCCACGTTCCCCACATAGACGTACTCAATACCTGCCTTGGCTGCTGCACTTCTGATCTTCAGTAACTTCTCTATAGGGGTAGGGGGCTCAAGCCATCTATGAGCCGGGTAATACCTGTTAACATGTAGGGGGATGGAGGCTCCTAAGTATCTTATGTGGTTATCTATTATCCACTCGTAGCATTCATCAAAATCGTTAGTATTCGTTACAACGAGGTAAACCATCTCAACGTGAGCACCAAGGTCTACTGCTAGCTTAGCGTTTCGATATATCTTAGAGTGGTCGACTCCGGCGAGGCCTTTCTTCATGGATGGACATCCCTTAATATCCGCTGAGAACCCATCAACTCCAGCGTCTATTAGAGACCTGACTACCGTTTCTGTAAAGTACATATTAGTTACAACCATAGAATACAGTCCGCGTTTTATAGCTATCTCCGATACGTCGATCACGTAGTCTAGGTTTACTGTGGGTTCATTAAAGCTTGCCGATAAGCCTTCATCACCCCTATGAAGAGCTGTATCAACAAGCCTCTCAGGACCGACGAATGGGTCACTAGCTCTCGGGTGGGCGAAGCTTAGGTGGTAGTTCTGACACCATGGACAGTAAAAGTTGCAGCCCCATGTAGAGTACGTTAGTGAAGTACTGTTAGGCCAGTAATGGAAAAGTGGTTTTATCTCTATTGGTCTACTCTCAAGAGCGCTTAATCTACCGTAGCCTAAGTGAACGAGCTTACCGCCTTCGTTAAAGTAGTTGCCGCAACCTCCCCTCCGCCCTGGGATGATCAAGCATAACTTCTCACAGGTAAGACACCTTACTAATCCGCTACCAACAGACTCGTAGAACCTAGCTTCCTTCACACTAGTAACTAAGTCTAGAAAACCTTAAATAGATCATAGATCTATAGCTGGTGTACTAGAGTACCCTCTTACCACTTTCTCTACTTTGTTATATCCCTGACATTCTGGCACTTAAGCTTCTTTAGAAACTCTTCAAGCCGATCTATCGGAACTTTAATCGTGTAGAGGTACCTCTTCGTTCTCGCCTTAACCTTAGCTAAGTTCTCCTTCGGCCTCCTAACAACTCTGCACTCACTAGCTCTTTCAGATATCTTAATGAACTCTTCGGGGTCCTTTATCTCGATAGGCATTACTCACACCCTATAGGCAACTCTTCGTTAATTACTCTATTTAAGGCTTAAAAGCTTTGATTACTCGACAATCTTCATAGTAAACTCGTGGGCTATCTGCGGACGCTCAAACAGTCATCAGTAGCCTTACATCAATGTTAAGTAGCCTCATCTGATCTTTCTACTCAATATGTAGGAGTTTAAGGAAGTGTCGAACATCCACGTTATTGGGCAGCTATTTAACCTTATTTGAGCTAAATGAAGAGGCTTTCATTTAGCTCAAAAATATATTGTGTCAGCACCAGATCTCTATGTCTATAGTGGTGAGAAGGTTGTTCTATGGGGATAAGTACGTAAGTCAGGCAGTAGTTCTCCTGAAAGACATGGTTTCTATTCCAACAGTTAATCCACCAGGGGATCACTACCTTGAGTTCGCTAATTTCGCTAAAACGGTACTTGAAAAGATAGGTTTTGACGTATCTCTCATAGAGGTTCCGGAGGACTTCCTAGATAGGTACTACCCGTATGCTCCAGCACATCGAGGTCACCCCAGGTTTATAGTTTATGCAAGGTATGGTTCAGGTAAACCAGTGCTGCACTTTAATGGGCACTATGACGTAGTTCCTCCAGGAAGCGGGTGGACCCGCGATCCGTTCACGCCGGTTGAGGAGAGTGGAAGGATATATGGGCGTGGGACAACGGATATGAAGGGTGGTATTGCTGCTTTTATTGCTGCTGCTAAGTCCATAATAGATAGCAAGGAGAGCCTTAGAGGCACGATAGAGGTAGCACTAGTTCCCGACGAAGAAGCGGGTGGTGCTGGGAGTAGGTACTTCGCTGTAAAGAGATTCTCTGAGCCTGACTACGTGATATTGGGTGAGCCGACCACAAACGGGATCATAGGCATAGGGCACAAGGGTATGGTAAGAGCCATGGTTACAGTCTACGGTAAACAAGTTCACGGAAGCGTTCCCTGGCTCGGAGATAATGCCTTTGTGAAGGCAGCTAAAGTGGTTACTAGGTTTTTAGAGATATATAACCCACTACAAAAGTCAAGAAGAACGTCGGCTCCAGTAATATACGATGAGGGTGCTCACCCGACGATAAATATCGGGGGCTACGCCGAGTCTACATCGAGAAAGGATAACATAGTCCCCGGGGAGTTCAGGTTCAGTATAGATAGAAGAGTCATACCAGAGGAGAATGTGGACTATGTTGCTGAGGAGCTAGAGAAGCTGTTTACTAGAGTCTCAGAGGAGCTTGAGGTCAGATTAAAGCTCGATGTCTTAAGTAAGGTAGAGCCTTCTCTAACGCCAACTGATTCACCTTTAGTTAAGGCTTTTGAGGCATGCGTCTCTAGGGAGACCTCGGAAACACCCAAGCTCTATCTCGAGCTCGGTAGGAATGACGCCGTCTATTACACGAATATCCTAGGCTCTCACGCAGTAAGCTACGGACCTGGGGCAATGAACGCCTCGCACACACCAGATGAGTATACTACAGTAGAGGAATTAGCTAAATCTATTGCTGTCTATAAATGCGTCATCGAATCACTGATGATAGCTAACTAAGCCACTTACAGCTCGAGGTGTAGTTGAATGTCTCCAGAGTTACGTACGTGTGTTGACCGAGAGCTTGTAGACTTAGTTATGTACTCGGTATATAGAGCTGCTAACGAACTACTAGGGGATAAGACCTGGGATCTTGTCTGGAGGTCTGGCGAGGTCCTCTACGAGAAGTTGGAAAAGCTGCTCGAACTAGAACTCATTGAAGACCCAATAAAAGCTCTTTCTAAAGTGGTTGAGTGGCTACAGAAGGAAGGATACGTAGATGAGGCACATGTAAGGAAGATCTCCGAGAGAGAAATCGAGTACATAATGAGTAGACCGGCAATAGCTCGAGGGGCTGAGGAGCTAGTTAAAGAAGGTGCGGTGCCCCCCCACTTGTCGACTTCCATCATGTTCGCGGTACTCAAAAAACGTGGTTTTAAAGCTGAGCTTACTGGAGACCCGCAGTTCCTGCCAGACGGCACAGTCGTTGAGAGGTGGAAGATACTTAAACTATGATACTTGGAGAAATAGGGTTTGGGCATAATGGTTTTGACGCCATTTCGTTCTCTGGAGTCCATTCCTCTAGTCTCTATTTCATTAGAATCCAGCTACTAGTCTTCACTCACTTGAGGTGTCTCAATAACGCCCACCCCGTTTACCTGTTGGAGTATGGAAGAGTAGGGGCAGCACGGATTCGCACTTTTTAAAGAAGCTACTTCCTGTATCGGGCAGCGAGTAACTTTGTTAAGCTCCCTGCGTCCTTAGGATTTTTGGTTCTTATTAAAACTTTTTAAACGTTTTTAGAGTTTTATAATCCGCTACATCAATACTAGTGTTTTAAGTGGTAAACATCTCCTGCCTCAATGTGGTACCTAGTTCCAGATGTCTCGACGACCAGCCTTCCAAGCCGATCGACAGCTATTGCGTGTCCAACAACTTCTTTACCTCCTAAAGTCACGACTCGTACTGTTTTACCTATGGTTGCTGAAAGCTTTTTCCAAGAATCGATAACCTTATCTACCTTTGCAGTTGAGAGGTGGCCATAGTACGTCTTGAGTCTAGATAGTATCACGGCTAGAAGAGTTGCTCGGGGAACTTCATTACCCACTAAGTTGCGGAGGGTTGTAGCTGTTTCGCGAACTACTAGTGGAAGTTCGTTATTGGCGTTGATCCCGACTCCTAGGTATAGCAACCTTATTCTATCTGCTTCAGCCTCTCCTTCCACTAGTATTCCGCAGACTTTCTTATCATCGACTAAGACGTCGTTGGGCCACTTAACACGTGCGTCCACCCCTAGCAAAGCTATTAGAGACTCAGCGACTGAGACACCCGCCGCTAGGCTCAGGAGATGTAGGGAACCAGTGAACTCAGGTCTCACTATAACCGTAAACCACAGACCTCCCCGTGGAGCATACCAAGCGCGACCGAGCCTACCCCTACCAGTTACCATCTCGTCGCAGACAACGGTCGTCCAGCTACCGGCTCCCGCTGCGGCCAGCTCTTTAGCAATGTCTTGAGACGACTTAACGCACTTCTCTGTGTACGTGACTGAAGCTTCTACTCCAACCAAGTTCAGAAGCTCTACAGTTTTTGCTATATCGTCTTCAAGAGGCATGTAATATCCGAGACCTGGCTCAGCTACTATGGGGATACCCCACTTCCTCAGTCTATCAACTACCTTATGTATGTACGCTCTAGAAACCCCGAGCTCTGAGGCTATAGACTCGCCACTCACTATCTTGCCGCTCCTCAAACTTGACAAAATCAATGCTGCTGCTCCTGCGAACATACGATTAATGGTTAACCTACTGCCTTATATATTTTTCACTAACTAAAGTAAACGGTCGCAAATGCGCTCGCCCAACCGGTACGTATTAATAGTATTTGGAACATCGACTATAGCTGTAGGTGCGTGGTTAAAGTTTAACGTAGGCCCGGTACCCTACACTTTCCAAAACTTCGGGGTGGTTCTCGCCTCCCTAGTACTTAACCCAGCAAGTGCTGCCATGTCTGTTATTCTTTACATCCTAATGATCTTCCTAGGTCTCCCAGTAGGAGCAGGGTTCTCTGGGGGGCCTCACTTGTTGTTTGGCTATACTGCTGGCTACATATGGGGGTTCTTGCTATCGGCACCGATAATCTCAGCTCTCACGAGGACGTACTTAAAGATATCTAATAGGCGCTTACACGAACTTCGCGCTAAGGACATAGTCTTCCTCACCGCACTAGCGAGTATCGGTATGCTCCCAACATACGTGCTAGGATACACTGTGTTTAGATATCACGCTCTGTCTTCGGTGGGTTTGCTTGACTGGGCTAAAGCTACCTCTAAATTATTATGTTTTTACGGAAGTCCGGAGCTAGTCATACTGATAGCCACTATAATAGTGTTCATACCTCAAGACGTGTTGATGGATCACCTGCTAGCTGTTATAACATCCAAAAAGCTATGCTACCTCCTGTCGAGTAGAGGTGTCAAAACTGGCGAAGGCAGTATGTGCTGATGGTCTGTCTGTCGGACTCGGCGGGACGAATCTCATCGAGAACCTTAGCTTCACTATGGAGTCTGGAAGTCTGTGGCTTGTGAGTGGGGACTGTGGAACAGGTAAAACCACTCTCGCTAAGTCATTAGTTGGCTTAATTCCTGAGTTCTACGGGGGCTATCGCATCAGTGGTAGAGTGGAGGTGTTTAGCTATAGACCTGCTGAAGCACTGCGAAGAGGTCTGACTGCGTACATACCTCAAGACATCTCGCAAGCAACTCTAGGTACGAGTGCCGCAGAGGAACTCTCTACTTATGGATTGTGGAGTAGAGTGCCGGAGCTGAAGAGGGTCGTCGGAGACCTAGCCTTTAGAGAGTTTAAAGCTCTCTCTGCTGGAGAAAGGTTCAGAGTTTTAGTGAGTATCTCAATGCTTCTGAACAAGAAGTTGCTAGTAATCGACGAGCCGTCCGGCTACTTAGACTCGACTACCCTTCGAGAAGTACTAGAGATCTTTAAGGAGCACGCAAGTAGCACAAGCTCAGTTATCGCGTTAATTGATCATAGACTTAGCTACTACACGAACGGTGTGAGCGGAGTAATCAACTTAGGAGCTAGAACTGCTTGTTCAAGCATTAGTTTAGACGCCGAGCCTACAAGTGGAGTCATCCTCGAAGCTCGAGACCTAAGTTTTAGTTACTCTAGAAGAAAGATACTCAGCGGTATAGACCTCGAAGTGGGGCGAGGAGAAGTAGTCGCAGTCGTAGGCCCCAATGGTTCTGGTAAGACAACATTACTCAAGCTAGCTTTAGGGCTACTAAAACCCCGTAGAGGTAAAATTAAAAGGTACTATAGAAGGGTCCTCTACCTACCTCAGTTATCGAGTTACTGGCTTAGTGGTGACCTAAAATATGCGCTGAAAACTCTTGGCTGTAGTCCCGGGGTGGCCGATCTCGCCGGCGTAAGAAACGTGAATGTCGCAGCGCTAAGCCTCGGGGAAGTCAGGAGGCTGGCGGTATATGCCGGTGTCTACGGTCCGAGTGAGTTAGTAGTTGTTGACGAGATCTCACTGGGTCTTGATGAAGCGTCTATTACCTGTGTTAAGAGGGTACTTATTGAAGCTAAAAAAGCCGGTAAGTCTGTGTTGTTCTCCACTCATGACGCGGAAGTAGCTAAGCTCTTGGAGCCCGACTCCGTGGTGGAGATCTCTTGAAGATAGTCTCCATAGTCAGCTTAATTCTAATAATAGTTACTTCAGTTACCCTAACAATAGCTGGGAGTGCGCATATTACTTTGAATCTTTCCATAATCTTGCTGCTTTTAGCTCTAACTGCCTCTAGAAGAACTGTAGCTAGAGTACTTAAGGCAATACTCTCTTTCAACTTCGTGTACTTCCTTACTTCTTTACTTGTTCAAGCAATATCTTTCGGGTCAATAGAGCTCTTGGGAACGGCTTTACAGTTTCTTAAGCTCACTTCTCTAGCTCTAAGCTCTTTTACTGTAGCAGGCATAATCTTTCCTTTCTTAATCCGTAAGGCATGTGCAAACCAAACATTATTAACTTTGCTCATAGCTATGAGGTCTGTTGCTGATAGCTACATCACTCTTTCCGATACTCTGGACGCCATCAGAATAAACTATGGTACATCTAAGAAATTTGACTCCAGTACAATACGAGCTGCCATAGAAAGCCTTCCAGTACTCGTCCTCGACGCTGTTTTACGAAGATTCGAATCAGCCATTACCATGCTTCCCAGCACGTACTGTAGGGCAAAGTACGTTTAACCCGGAGTAACTCTACGCATATGCTATGTTCTCTCATAGTAAGTTTAGTGAATGTTGATTAGAGATAAGTTTCGTACCGACCTATCATAGATGGACAGCTTTACACTTTTGAACATACTTAAACAAGGCTCTCGTTGCTATGTAAGTTAGTAGTGAGGAACTATTAACAGCTGGTTCTTTTGTGTAGCTTAGCTATAAAGTATCCTGGAGTATCGTGAATGTGGGGATGAAAGCGGGCTAAGTAGTCTTTTTGAAAACCATAAACACCTTTAGAGGCTCTCTTTATATTTACTTCGCTAACGTCAAGACATCTGCTTTCTTCTAGTACTTGCTCTATTACTTCCTCGTTTTCCTCCACAGTTACAGTGCACGTAGAGTATACTATAGTTCCACCTGGCTTTACTAGCCTATAAGCAGCTCTCATGAACTGTAGCTGGTACTTCTTTAAAGCTAAGACCTCCTCTAAGGTCTTGTGGTCTTCTATCTTGGGTCTCACTCCTAGAGCAGAGCATGGTGGGTCCACTACCACCTTGTCAGGTCTTAGCCATGGAAAATCCTCGTAAACGTACCTTGAGTCACTGACCCACACCTCGACGTAGGGGAGGTGACCTAGCCTAGAAAGCTCCTCCTTCATTCTATCTACTTTGCCCCTAGACCTATCGAAAGCAACTACTGTAACTCTTCCACCAGAAAGTTCGACAATATGACTTGTTTTCCCTCCAGGTGAAGCGCATAAATCGACAACAAGCTCCCCGGGTTTTAAGTCTAGTTGTCGGGATACGTACATGGCCGGAAGGCTTTGAGGGTAGATTAGACCCTCACTAAATTCCGGTAACTCCCTAATTCCTACAGTCCTATAAAGCGATTTGGTAGTTCTAACAACCAAACCTCGTTTTTTCTTAATAGCCTCGTGGCAGTCTCTCACGACTACGCCTTCCCCAACCTGGATTCCCGACTTCGTGACAATAGCTACTTCATCACCTCTCTTCACGTTATAGTAACACTTCAATATGCCGGGAGCGTAAAGATCGGCTCCTAATGCTACGGCCTCAGCAGCCTCCTTCGATGCTACGACCACCTTGTCTCTAGGGTTAACCTTAAAGGGTCCATCGACCTTAAAATATATCGCCTCAGGAAGTTCTTCATCAGGATACGCC
>Ga0105163_1000217_pt1 | contig 35595 bp, 36 predicted proteins | sample JNZ110809AmetaG_FD_81531 | JGI IMG/M metagenome (GOLD analysis project Ga0105163, IMG submission 81531) | Hot spring microbial communities from Jinze hot spring, China to study Microbial Dark Matter (Phase II) - JNZ 110809A | ecosystem: Environmental > Aquatic > Thermal springs > Hot (42-90C) >... | reverse complement strand
TATTAGTAGTACTATTGCTAGTGCTGTTGTTATTGTCCAGTCTGTTACTGTTTCAGTCTTTGTTGTTGTAACTGTTTCTACTCTAGTTGTTACTGCTGTTGATGTTACTACTGATGTTGTTGTAACTGTTTGGATAGCGGTTACAGTAACAGTTGTAGCAACCGGAGTTGGAGTAGGAGTCGGTGTCGGAGTAGGAGTAGGTGTCGGAGTAGGAGTAGGTGTTGGTTTCGGTATTTCTATTGGTAGTTTTGGTGGTGCTCCTGGCATTGTTGCCTCCTTAGTTGGACATCTACCTGTAGGCTTTACACTGAGTATTATGAAGAGCATGTGATTCCACCAGTTTACTGGATCCATGTAGTAGTTTTCTGGATATGTTGGCCAGTTATCCCAGCAGTAGGTATTCTGTGGTGTATAGAATAGATGTGCAAAGAATGGTACACCCGGTGTTATCTCAGCCCATAGCAGGATATACTCCCGTGCAAGTTTTATCATTTTTTCTGTCTCCCACGGAGGTGTCGCCTCCATCTCCTCAATAATCTTATCTAATCTTGCCCTCTGCTCCTTAGCTTTTGCATCATGTTTTGCTAGTATAGCTGGCTGGGACCACTGGAACGGTAGATCTGTTTCCTTGCCTGTTCCATAGCATGGGAAGAATCCGCTTCCACCTTGTCTTTCATGGCAGTATCTGCTATGATAACCCCATACATGTGGTGCTACATCTGGGAATAGCATTGAGCAGAATGGCCATGTAGATGCTATATCGAAGTCGCCATATGTTGTTCTTGTTGCCCATATTGCTTGTTCTGGTGTTTCAACCTCTACCTCGATTCCAAACTTCTTCCAGTAGTCTGCTATTAGAAAGCCCTGGACCTGGGTCTCCCAGTGGAATGGTCCTGTAACTAGGAATCTTATAACCCACTTCTCTCCTGTCGGTAGATACCACTTGCCATCAGGACCTCTATAGAATCCTACCTTCTTCAGCAACTCCTCAGCTTTCTGTGGATTGTACTCCCAGAAGGCTACATCAGCATCAAATCCGAGGAGCTTTAGATGCTCTCTCACCTCGGCTGGCACTTTATCCGGTGGTGCAATAATTCCAAGCTTCACAAGCTCATCCTTCAATGCAGAGTACACGTATTTATCGACTAGTGGTGATCTTATGAAGTGGAGAACCATTGGTACAGGCTTAGATCCATCAGGACCCGATAGAGCCTTCCATACAGCAACAGGATCAATGGCATATCTAAGTGCATACCTTACTTCTGTTATGTTGTATGGGTATCTAAATGTATTGTATGTATAGCCCTTGTTGCATGGATCGAAGAGCCATGCAAGTGGCGGCTCTCTTCTCCATCCAATTACATACGGGTTCTGTAATACAAGCTCCATCTGCTCTACAGCAAAAGTCTTCTTGCTATCCATTTCGTTTCTAACAAACATTAAGGCTGCCTTCTCCTCGGGACCGGGGTAGAGCACAAGATAGTACTTTGGTGCTGGCTTAAGTCCATACAGTTTTGTGCCCCACCAATTCTCATTTCTCTCCCATAGCCACCAGTTGCCACCTCTATCAAAGTCTTTCAGTACATAGGGTCCTAGACACAGGGGTGGATAGTTCTTATATGCAACTGGATCTTCAACCTTTTCCCATACATGCTTAGCTATAGATGTAACATAAACGGACGGACCCCAGATTATTGCTGTAAGGTAGTAGTGGAACCTTGGATTTGGCTTTAGAAGTTCATAGACAACTGTATAGTCATCTATCTTATAAACATTGGCAACCCATGATGTGAGTAAGGCATAGGGTCCAAATCTCTTATCACTCATGAGAAGCTTAGTTGCATATACAACGTCTTCAGCTGTAAAGGGAACTCCATCACTCCATGTTACACCCTTTCTCAGATATATTTTAACAGTCTTAAAGTCTGGTGAGTATTCTGGTGGACCAGCTGCAATCCAGCTAATAAGCTCATTATTGGTTGTATTTATATACCATAGATTCTGGTGGCATACATGATGCCATCCATATGCGACGGGTCTCCCAGGTACATGAACATTGAAGTCGTCCGGTACCGCTAATGTCCCCCCTTCATAGTGGTTTACTAGTACATCTCCCCTGGGTACACCTGGGGGAAGTGGTAGCTGTGCCTCTACTGGTCTTATATCCATTATAATAACGCTGCTCAGTACCATTATTATTATGAGTAATGTGCTGAGTATATATCCGCCTTTGAGACTCATGTTTCTCACTCCGTCTATAGTTACCTTATAGCTAGGGTTTTTAAATGTTTTTGCTTCTCCTTCCCTCCTCCTTATCTATCTACTGTCTTAATCTGGGGTTTACATACTCTGATATACCCTGTGATAGTAGGAAGAATGCCAGGAATACCAATATTACACCTACAATTGGTGTAATATACCACCACCAGAGCCCTCTAAATAGCGCTGAGTAGTAAAGCGACCAGTAGATCATTGTACCAAGAGTATCCTTATCGAGTATCGATAGCCCTAATATTGACAGCCCTGTCTCCATACCTATGGAGTAGAGCACAGTATTGGTAAGATTTATGAGATGCCATGCAAGTAGATGTGGTATGATCTCTCTAAGTATTATCCTAGCCATAGAGTTTCCAGATAGAGATGATGTTAGTATGAATTCCCTCTCCCTCAGTGACAATACCATTGCACGTACCTGTCTGGCAGGCCAGCACCATGCTGTAATTGAAAATATTAACCCCATAAATGGTATTGGACTTCCCATTGCTGATATATGGGGCTTTAGTATCATTAACACTATTACGTATAGTGGTAGTGCTGGTATTACTATAATGGTGTCTGTTATAAACATTAGTACTCTATCGACTATGCCGCCTCTTAGCCCTGCGATAATACCTACAAGTAGCCCAATGTGTGGTGCTATCAGAGCTGTAACTATACCTATTACTAGTGAGTTCTTTATGGCATTTGTAAAGATCCAAAATACGCTTCTGCCATTAGCGGTTGTCCCAAATATGAGATCTATGCCTGTAGGTGTTGGTGGGAGACTCCTTGGGTAACTATACCAGTGTATATATTGTGGTGGTGCTGAAAAGGAAAGCAGAGCCAGTATCGTTACCCCTATAATTATGATAAAGCCTATTCGAAATTTTTTACTTACCCTCATGAGTATTGAAAATGAGTTTTTAATTGAGGTAATAACACCTATAGGTATACCAACCAACATCCTTCACCCCTTATCTATGCCTTACGCGCGGATCTATAAATGGATACACAATATCTAAAATATATGTTGCTATAGCTACTGCTATTATTGTAAGTGAAAGCATACTTAGTGCTGTTGGATAATCTCCTGATAGAACAGCCCTATATGCAAGCATACCAATTCCAGGATATGTGAACAGTATTTCTGTAAGTAGTGCACCACCAAATATCCCTCCCAGAGACAGTCCTAGCGTTGTAACCTGCGGTAATAGTACATTCCTAAATACATAATTCTTTAATATGCGTGACTGTGACAGCCCTCTAAGCTCTGCATAGTAGACATAGTCCTCTGTCTGCACATTTAATGTTAGTGTGAATGAGCTTAGGAACCACCAGCCCAACATACTAATCAATATTATCGATAGTGCTGGCAAGGTGGATCTATATAGCCACTCTCTAATCAGTATAAATATATCTGTAAAGACCGCTTCCCCAAAGCCGCCTACAAGTGGAAACACAGGTATTAGGTAGGCAAATAGAAATATGAGTGCTAATGCCATAATATAGTATGGTATGGGATACAGCGTTAGTGAAAGTGATACTAGAACCTTTGATATCCTCTTTTTCCTATTTATGCTTGCAAAAACGCCGAGTAAATTCCCTAAAATCCATGATAGTACCGTGGTGAATACCAGGAGACTTACAGTCCAAGGCAATCTACGAATTATTAGTTCCCTCGCTGGAGTTGGATATGACATTATTGATGGTCCAAAGTCCAGTGTTAGAAACCTTCTAAGATAAGAGATGTACTGCTCGATGGGCGACCCTATTAAACCAAACACCTCATACAGGGTCTTTCTAAGCTCTTCCAATGCTTGAGGGTCGACAACTTGCCCCTGAACTGTAAAGGATGCTACAATGTTTTCTACAGCTGAAACTGGCATTGCCCTCAGTAGTAGGAATGTAAATGTGAATGCTGTGAACAGTGTTGCCACCAGTACAGCTGTTCTAATGGCTATGAAACGTAGTAGCGCCTTTGAAGCCAGGCTACATCACCACCTATATTAATCTAGTTTTACACGTTGTAAAAGTTTGAGAAATCTTTTATAAATTTTCAACACAGTCAATATCTTTCAATTAGCAAACAAAATATTTATTAATCATATGAATTAACAAATGATTGGAATTAATGCAATGCACATTCATACTGTGGGTGGATATAATATTTAAAAGCAACATATGGCTACCTAACGAGAGTGTGCTACGCGTTCTATCTCTTCTTTCAGTTCTTGGAGGAGTTGTTTATATATTGATATGCTCTTGGTCTGTAGTGGGTCTAGACCCCTTAGTTGTGCCAGCTTAATACTTGTAATGCCTATTACTAGTGAGCCGTAAAGAAATCTTTCTATTACATTACCATTTAGCCTTAGTATATATGTGTCTATACCTAATCCCTTCAAATATTCGGCATAGAATTGAATGAGTTTATTCTCGTATGTTAGGTCGGAGTCTACAAGTAAAGCTTTATCTTTAAATTCTGCGGATTCCCATCCAACAATATCGTTGTGGAAGAGTTCAGGTAGTATTTCCACCTTTACAGGAATTTTCGAATTCTCGTTAAGTTCATTTTTAATTCTTACCGCTAGTGCTGAGTACCTTAGTGTGGCGACAACTAGTGGCAATTTAGAGAGCTTTAGGAAGTTAAATAGCTCTCTGCTAGTTCTCTCAGCTTCATCCATATTTTTAAGCACATCCAGTGCTTTCATTAGCTCTTCTCTTGCGATTAACTCGATACCACAAGTTGATAGTAGATTAAATGCTGCTACTAGCATTATTGGAAGTGCTGAACGTGGTGCTAGCCCACTCCTAATAGCTATATATGGTAGTCCATTTCTCTTTGCAAGTTCTATTAGTTCCCCACCAGAGGCTATAACGCCCACAGATTTTGTATGCTGTAGTGCTTTTTTAGTTGATAGTATCGTCTCCAACGTATTGCCAGAGTAGCTTATTGATAGCACGAATGTTGTACCATCAATTATATTACTTGGAATGTAAAAATCCTTATACACGTACACGGGGTATTCTGATTCAGCTGCAATTGACGCTATTATATCGCCTACAATACCGCTTCCACCCATACCCAGAATAACAATTCTCCTAATACCATCGAAAAATCTGGCATTTACTACGGTATAGCCTAGAGCTTCCAAACTATATTCATACCATTTCATATAGTGTTCGAGCATAACGATCCCCACATCTACCTACATACTCGTTTTCCGTATTTTAGAATGCGGTACCTAGATCTCTATTATAAGCTTTTTATTTTAAGACTAAAATATGGTACCTAGATAGAACAAAGCTTTTAAACCAATCAGAAGTAAATACGTGACTGATGGTGTGGCTCTATGCCTATATTTATTAACAGCGAAGATAGGTTTTTAGAGGTTGTAAAAAGAGCTCTAGAATGTAGAGTTAAAAGAATTGAAAAGAAGGGTATAGCAAAGGTTAAAGCAAGAACAAAGAAATACCTCTATACATACATAACAACTCTAGACAAACTTGATGACCTACTAAATAAGCTAAAGAGCATATGTACTGTAAAAGAACTATAGAGATGCTCTCATATCAAGTCATAAATATTATAAATGGAAATACCTCCATGGACCAAAATTGAGCAGCATATGTATTGGTCGATAATAACCTATAGCAATACAGGAATCGACTTCTTACAACTTTCTTTCACCTTTGCACGCTAGCCATCATTTCCTACAACATTCAAATTCATTAGATATGCCAGTACCGGTCTCATAAATGTCACAACCATATCCCACCGCAGGTTCCTCGAGAACCATGATTCAAGAGCTGACAATGAGAATAGACCTAAAACGTAGAAAGACAGCTAAGGATAGGTTTCAAAGTGAATACACATTAAGGTGTGAAGCTAAAAAGATTAAATACTCTAAAGAGGTAGAAAGGTGTAGCGATCAGCCAATGATGTATTACAAACCCCATCTGATGATCTCCAGCGTATATGATGATGGCTGGCGCTTCTGAACAGTAGGACTTTGTCTGATCCATAGATATACATCTGGAGCGTCCAACACGCAATTGATAATTGAACTAGAAATCTACAATCTGTGATTTGCATATAGTTGTCGGAAAGCATGTTTTGCTCTATAATTACTTCATCTAGAAGTTGAGGTTATATATTGTATGTTGTACATATTGAAGGCGATTTATTGGTGTATCTCTTACTTCTATCTAGCTAGAATGTCTATCGTTTAACTCTAAATCTGTTAATGGTTGATAAAACTTATAAACTATATATATTACTAATACTGTATACAGTTAAAAAGTAATGTCATTGGTTTACCTATGGTGTTGAGGTGGCCATAGTGATTAATGAAGATGATATAGCGCTACTGATTTCTACGGCATATAGTATACCATCACTACTCGATATGAATGTTTTACCAGTAATCGATAGGAGTCACGTTATTAAGATGGTTGAAATGTTCATGGACGAAGCAATTATGTATGTCAGAAATCTTGGTATAGAGCCTCTATCCTCCAAATACATAAAGGAGGATATCTATATGCTATGTGACAATCTACTGAAATATATTGGCGAATTTGAGGGTGGTCTCATTCCACAAGCCGATATCCTTAAGCACATCTCTGGGTGTAGCACTATTGCCGTGCTCCATAGCCATCCCATACCAATACCTGTACCAACATTAGAAGACCTGATATCCTCTTCACAAATTGGCTACAATGTTGAGTGTGTCATAAGTAAATCGTCAAGCTGCTTAGCTACAATGGTATGTATGGAGCCTCTTAAAACATGGCGGGATGTAATATCGGCTTTCTATGATATCAACGACTATTTTCTGGAATCCGCTAGGTATATTGTTGTTGGAGATCACTCACAGATCGAATTTCTTCCCTTTCCCAACACAGATGAACAGAATAACATGATTCGCGTATTTATAGAGGTTCTTAGTAGATATGCAAAAATCTCTTATGCTAGGATAGATTTAGCGAACCGTATATACGATGTAGAGATATTTAATAGAGTTTAATTATTCTCGAGAGAACTGAGTATACTAGGATTTAGAAGGTACCATAAGATGTCCATAGATATGGATAGGTATAAGATTGTAAAAGACGCTGTGCATGGCTATATAAAAATCTACCACCATGAATTGCCAATAGTTGACTCCTATGCATTTCAGAGACTTAGAAGAATTAAACAGCTTTCTGTAGCAGACATAGTGTATCCAGGCGCTGTACATACAAGGTTTCAACACTCGTTGGGTACAGCACATATAGCTGAAACTATGATTAGAGAACTGCTGAGGAAACTACGTCTAAAGCAATACGATATAGATAGATACACAGTACTGATAAGACTACTAGCCCTCCTTCATGATGTAGGCCACGGCCCCTTTAGCCATCTATTCGAAGACTGTATTCTATTACCAAAGGGACTAACTCATGAAGATGTAGGGGCATTGATAGTTATGAATATAGATGACCTCTCCTCTAGAATAGATTCTATATTAAGTGCCTACGGTTACAGCACCAGCCATATAGCTAAGGCATTGAAAAGCAAAGGTGTAGATGAATGGCCCTTTACATCAAATATTACAGGAGAGACGAGTGAAAAAGCACTTTTCTACATAATTAAGGGCATCTTTAGTGCAGATATTATCGATTATCTTCTTCGCGATTCCTACTATACCGGCGCTGGATATGGTGATAACATTGATTGGTATAGAATCTCCTACTATCTATACATATACAGTGATAAACTGGTAATTGACTATAGGGCTCTCGATGTTTTTGAGCAGATGATTATAGCTAGGCTTCACATGTTTTCAACAGTATACTATCATAAGACCGTTAGAGCTGCCTATAAATTTCTAGGTGATATTCTCAAAAAGATAGATGAGTTAAAGCTTCTAGATTTTGAAAAGCATCTAAATAGTATCGAAAGATATATTGAGCTAGACGACTATTCTGTACTATTAAATGATAGGGTTAGGAATCTATCAGAGGTTCGTGAGTTCCTATCAAGGAGAATTCCATATAAAGCTGTAGCCGAACACCGGATCCTTCTACCCAATAATGTGAAATCACTAGGATACCTATTTGATGTAGGTAAGAAAATCATTGAGGAATCTCTTGAAGAGAGCTTAAGATCACGAGGTATAGATGTCTCTAGGGATAGGGATTTCTTCGTCGATACCCCCAAGCTATCTCTAAATCCCATGCTGACCACAGATGATGCATACATTATGCTTGAAGGAGGATACATGCAGAGGAGAAGGGTATATGAATTACCGTGGATAAATATACCTAAAGCCGTAGCTGTGGTTAGAGTCTATATTAGAAGAACCCTCCTAGATAAGTCATCTATTATACGGGAAATATTCAATAGCATAGTAGAGGGTGATAATCTAAGGTCGTTCTACTAGTACTTCCTCACATAACTGTCGTATAATTCCATCAGCTTCTCAACGTCCTGAGGAAATAGCTCGTATATCTTGCCTCTATCTATATCAAAGATGAGTACGCTGTGTATGTGTGCCTTCATTAAATAGTCTATATCACCGTTATCTAAAGGAGATATTTCCCTTACACTAGAGATCAGATCAAGCAATTTTCTTCTAGATCTACCCTCTACAGGCTTCACCAACTCTATTGGTATTAATGGTACAGAGCCGTAAGGATATGCAAATACTGCTGCTTTAATTCCACTCTTCACTATCTGGATCACCTTCCTTATATGACGGGCTAGTATGTACTTCGTCCTATTCAATATAAAATTCGATGGTACGGTATAGAAATCTACTTCAATACATATATTAAAATCCCCTTTCTGCGCATATACATCACATTTAGCTATGCCCACGCTCTCCTCTATCGATATATAGCTGTAGCCACAGTTAGATAGATAGTAGTAGATTAGGAGCTCCGCCAGGATGTGATTTATGGGAATACCCTTTTCATTTACAAGCTTAATCGCCTTACGGACAAGGTCTTCTAGGTGCTTCACCCCCATTCTATTCAATAGCTGTAGTATTTGGGTTAGATACATTTCGCTGCCCAACAATGGATCACCATACTGCATTAAGCCATATTAAGGTCTATTTTATGAAAAGTAATCTGTATTTTAATTAAAAAATGCTATAGGTTCAAGCTATGGATGGTGAAATAGAGTATCTAATTGCATTTTCAGTAAATGATGCAGCTGGTAGGGGCATGGCTATCTCGCTCGCAAACATGGCTAAATGTGAAGACGTTACCCATAGATCTAGGGATCCTAAGATTAGGGCACTCCATCTATGTGACGACTTGAGGGCAGTTTTAGCAGGCTTTGACGAGGATGTGGTGTTCTTTGATTTTATTGAAGAATTTAGAGATGTAAAATACTTCGTTATACTATCTAGACACAGTTCTCTAACAGGTATGCCAACCCTAACAACACATGTACCTGGAAATCCATGGGGTAAGAACGATTTTGGTGGAAAGCCATGGGAAATACCGCCTGCAAACCCTGTATTGATGTGGTATTTTCTGAAGGGGCTGATTAATCGACTAGCTAGAGATGGCTTACTCGAGTTTAGAGTAAGCTATGAGGTTACACACCATGGTCCTACCTCGATCACGAGACCCATAACATTTATCGAAATTGGAAGTAGTGAAAGAGAGTGGAATATGTTGAATGTACAGAGAGCTGTGGCCTCAGTAGTTATTGAAGGAATTGAAAATACCTTAGATGGTGGTTCGACAAAGCTATGCACAGTAAGCATAGGTTTTGGAGGTCCTCACTATGCCCCATTATTTACGAGAAGGGCTATCGAATACGGCGAATGCTATGGCCATATAATACCCAACTATGTAATTAAGGAACTCGACTTAGATAGGATAAAATTCATTACAGTTAGAGCAATCGAATCTACACCTGGTGTAGAACGTATTGTAATAGAGAAAGTAAAAAGTGAAATTAGAAAAGCAATAGCTACGATTGCTGAGGAAAGGAACATTGAGGTTATATCATATTAGTGTTCCTCACAGCCTGCCCCTATAGAGCTATTTTCTCACCATTTCTAGGCGCTATGAATTCTATACCCAGTTCCTCCTTTATACGATACCCTAGATTATAGATAGAATCCTCATTCCCGTGAACTAGCACTACCTTTTCTAAATTTCTTGCATTTTTTGCAATATTAAACAGATCTGAGGCCCCTGCATGGCTTGAAAAATCAAACCAGAATACCCTAGCCCTTACATGAGGGCCTCCACTCTCTAGCGATCCCTCTACCAATAGTCTTCTTCCCGGTGTTGTTGGTGCTTGGTAGCTTACCAACACAATTGCATTTTTTGGCTCATTCCACAGTCTCTTTACATAGTACTGGACGGGTCCTCCCTTAAGCATACCAGCAGGTGTAACTATTATGCTACCAGGTTCCTTACATATCCTCTTCCTCATATCACTACCTTTCACAGATGTGAAGGTCCTGTGTATTCTTTCAAGAAGATCGTATTTATTGATGAATTCTCTATGCCTTAGGAAAAGTTCGAGAATGTCCTTAGCCATACCATCGTAGTATACATTAGAATAGGGCATTCTCTCAGCTAATATAGCGAGAATTTCCTGTGATCTTGCCAGTGAGAATGCTGGTATCAGTACTATACCTCCATCCTCAATTATACCCTTGACCGTTTCGATAAATAGATCCTCAACCCTCTGTCTATCGGGATGATCATACATTCCATACGTTGACTCCATCACGAGGATGTTGGTATCAATTCTACCTATATCTAAACCTTTGGTCAGCCTTGTATCTATGGTATTTATATCTCCTGTATACAGTATGCTACGTTCACCGTCTACTAGCCTATACATAGTTGCCCCTGGAATATGTCCTGAGTTGTGCACCTCAACATATGTATTGTCTATCCAAAAACTTTCCCTTAATCCCACAGTTTTTGCATTCTCAAGCATTGTCATAAGTTCAGGGTACTCAAATGGTAGATAGTAACCTGAAAGTCTAAGCATATCCTCTATCATAATTCTACCTAGTTCAAATGTAAGCCCACTCATTATTGCCGTGGGTCTTGCAGAGGTGTATAGAAATGGTGTAGCTCCAATATGATCGAGATGAGCATGTGTGATTAGAATAGCTGTAATCCTTGATGGTGGTATTGTTAGAGGTAGTAAGGGCTTATCATCCTCGTCAAAAGAAACACCATAATCCAGTAGGATATTGGTGCCATTTCTAGCATTACTGATTAAAATGGCTGCTCTACCAACTTCTCTACCTGCTCCTAATACTGTTAACTCTGTACCCATCTACCTTTCAACCACTATCACTTATATTCTAGCTATACGCTACTAATAATTCTGCTGTTAAAGGCTTATCTATAGTGAGAAAAATATGTTCCCTATAAATCCTCGTGAATTACAGAAACAATTAAAGCAGCTTAAAAAGATGGGCATGAAGATAGAGCAGCTAGAGAATGTAGATGAAGTTGTAATACAGCTAGAAGGTAAAAAGCTTATTCTTGAAAAACCTGATGTGATGGCACTCGAATTCGCTTCGCAAAAGGTATTCTATATAGTACCTAAATCAATTAGGGAGGAGATAGGGGGTATTAAAGCCGAAACGCCAGCTACATCAATTAAGGAAGACGATATTTCATTTATTGCTGAATTCACTGGGGTGAGCCGTGACGTTGCTAGAGAAGCATTAATTAGAGCTGGAGGGGATATTGCTAAAGCCATTGAAATTCTTCAGAGCGAAAAGAAATAGCAGTAGGTAGCAATGCTATGCTATTACTATGTTACCCACTGTCACGCAATTTTATAGTTTATAGAATTGACTCTTTTATACATGGGCATAGGGTCTTTAGAACAGTGTAGACTGTATCTGTACCAGTGTAGCTATACTTAGCCTGTAGAAAGGCTTTACCTATATCGATGAGTGTAGAAATACCTTGACATCTTTTACCAATCTCCATAGCTAGGTCTGGAGTAGATATAAGTCTTGAAATTACGATTGCTAGATAGCGTATAATGTAGTAGAAACTCCTGTCGCTAGCAACAGTAGGAGAGTCTTGTCCTATATAACTTATACAGAAGTCTACATATATTTTTAATCTTTTAATTTCATCTATGCGGCAGGTCTTCGACTCCACTACCATCTTTATCTTAGTTAGTTAAAGTTTAAAGCTAGATTATAAGTATTCTGTAGCTGCAGGTGTATACACGATGAACAGTTTTAATTCTTGGCTAAGACAGTTAATCGAATCTCTTCCACTAGCCTTAGCAATCGTAATATCATCGTTAGCCCTTCTAGTATCTATAGCAATGTATGTAGAACCTCCAGATGCGCTTAGAGATGCAATAGAAGATGAAATTAGGAACATATCTACAGCTCTTACAAATACCTCATTTATAGAAAGGGTGTACATCATCTATACAAGAAATGCTCTCGTCAATACGCTCTTCATACTACCATTCTTTATAAACGTAGCCATTTACATATCCACCATGGTTACAACTGCTTGGGCTCTCGGCACATCTGCACTAAACTTAGAAATCGCTACTGGCGTTCCAAAATATATAAGCATATTACTGTTGATGCTTATGCCTCATACATATTTAGAGCTATTCTCATACTCTCTATCCATTATAGTATCGCTTAAATTAACGTTAAGCTTTATCAAGAGAAGAGTAGATAAGGTGATTCTATACAATTCCATAGCCACCATCATAGTGTCCTACATAATACTACTGCTATCTGCTGTAATCGAAACAGTGCTAATCAGCCTATAATTCTACCTCTAATTCTATCTACAGACCGGATACCCATTTTCAGCGAGAGGATACGATCATCATCCCTCAGAGTCTCTACCTCATCACATTAGTAGCTATGTTCCCCGTTTTAGATAAACTATAAGAAGCTAATTAACATTAATTACACATATGACGGAATTCGTTAAAGGATGATGAATTCAAGACGGTATGATAGGTGATTATAACTCCCCATCTGATACTATAAAAAAACATTAATTTCCAGCTAGTAGCAGCTTGACGCTTTACGTTACCATGTAATTAGAAGATTTATTCAATTTAACAAGATATGATTCGATGTTACTAGGTTGCAATATGTTTTGGACAATAGATCATATCACATCTATTCAAAATTTTTATCTACAGTATTAAAGGTTGAGTAGTTCGGGTCCAAATTATGAAAAAACCATGTGGGATAGTTGCTATACTGACAGATTTTGGATGCAACGACTACTACGTAGCTGCTATGAAGGGTGTTATACTAGATGTTTGTAGAGATGTAGAAATTGTTGATATAACCCATTCTATAGAGAATTTCAACTTGTATCAAGCTGCCTTTACATTATATGCTTCACATAGATATTTTCCTGAAGGAACAGTCTTTCTAGCAGTTGTTGATCCTGGTGTAGGCAGTAGCAGGATGGCTATTCTCATAGTTTCGAAAAGGTATTACTTCATAGGACCTGATAACGGTATTCTGACCCCAGCTGCAAAATACGATGGAATTGAAAAGGTTTATATGATAGAGAATGACGTATACTTTAGAAAGCCTGTCTCAAAATCATTCCATGGAAGGGATATATTTGCACCCGTTGCTGCAAGAATAGCATGTGGTCTAGAACCTTTTCGTGTTGGAAGAGAGCTGGATGTTAATAAGCTACATAATATAAATATTGAGCTGTTCATGGAGAAGAGCGACGACTGTGTAGTGCTAAAGGTAATATACATAGATAGATTTGGTAATGTAATGCTTTCCCATAATTTTAGAAATGTTATAGAGACTCTCAATGTAGATGTAGGAGATGATGTATATGTATATGCAGGTGGTGATCGTATCCTAAAGGCAAAAATTTTAGAGGTATTCTCACACGGAGCACCCAATGATCTCATACTCTACGAGAATAGCCTACAGCTTGCAGAACTAGCTGTTAATCTGGGTTCTGCAAAGAGTCTGTTAAGTGTTAATAATGATGACAGTATTAGGATATGTAAATATGGATATTGATATTATGGAAGTACCGGGGGTGACCCGCCCCGTGTACACGTAGCCCCGGGACGACGGGGTTTATTTACACGGGCAACCAGGGTTGCCACACTTTCTAACTTTTTACAAGTATATAAACTTAATCATCTACTACAGCATCCACATCCCATTAATCTTGGACAATTCTATTAAATTCATTCAGCATGGGTTGGAGCATATCATCCTTTGTCAAGCATTGGAGTCACTCATCATCATAGTACAGAGAGTTAAACCTGAATATAAATCTCTGTACTGGTAGAGCCACTTACCACAAAATGGCATTCGCCGGCCACGCAGCACAATCTAAATCCAAAATGAATAAAAGAATTATCTACTGGTTATCTGTGTTAGAAGCCTATGTCCATTACCTATGAAGATGGGCGTTTTAAATACAAATAGTTCATCGTTTTTATAAATTACAACTCCAACCAAATTATTAATCTTTTTCAAAATCCATGGATACAGCCTATACGGTACGACTACATATAGATAGTCTGCTAACTCTAATCTCTTCTCAATTTGATCGATTATCCTAGATTTAGCTCTAACCTTAACCTCAAATATATGTACTAAAGGTCTTTGAAGCTCTTTAGAAGGCTCTATAGCCATAACATCGAATTCTAACCCCATATACTTAAAATTGCTATAAACATCATAACCTAAGGCGAGAAGCTTTTTAGTGAGGCGCTCAATGATTACAGACTCGCTATACAGCATTCAACACCTTAACCTTAGAAGAGGCTGTGGAAATATAATACACGCAGTTAGACAGCCCTTAAACTAATTCAATGATTAATAAATATATTTAAAAATATACTACAAGTAATACCATCATAAAATAAAGGACTGTAGTATATGGAGGCATCTATATAAATAGAAAAGAAGGCTATGCACCTTATAATAATTAAACCTATCCCCACCCAGATAAATACGGGGCCAAACCTACAGGATGTGCATATAGAACCGGGTAACCCGATAGGTCGAAGGGGTAGAACCTAAGGGTGATAAAGCCCTTAGGCTAATACCCCTCAGGCTTACCGGAATTATCCGGTTCTATATGCACATCCTGTAGGGGCTAAGCCTTCTTGACATCTTAACAGTTCATCTCTACATTAATGTATATTCCTGGCCTATCTTATAACCCTGCTTCTCCAGAAGTTTCGTACATTTCCGGCAAAACTTCATAGTCTTACTATCGACTTCAGCAACACTATTGCTAAAGCTCATAACGCATTCTCTCTTAAAGCAGTGTTTCAATCCGAGTATATGGCCTAGTTCATGTATAACTTCTTTCTTAACCCTTTCTATGAATACTATACCCGAAGCTGCTACTGCTAACCTTGGTAGAAATACTGCTGCTGTTTTCAAATGAGGTATTGCAAGCCCAAATACAAAGTTTAGTCCCTTTACATAGGCGTCGAATTCAGCTAGTATGATTGCTATTGACACGAAGTTTCTGTATCTATATACATGGTAAACGAATGCGTCTGCCAAGTACTGCATCCTTTTATCGTCAAATATATCGATTGGAGGCTCTATATAGTGGTCTACTATCTCTACATTAGCTGAGAAGACTTTGTGTAGACACGATGCTACCTCCTCCAGCATCTTTCTCTCGACATTTCGCGTTCTAAAGAGCTGTATCTGCATCTATCAATACCTCTCCATAGGAGATTAGTTTAGGTTATCCTTTAGACTATTCGTATGACTCAACGATACGATAGGACGGTGATCTATTTATATTTTTAGTTAACCATCTAAAGAATAGTACTCTGACTCATTCCCTATCTTCTAAGCTTCTCCATATCCTTCAGAGTATACCTTCAACTATAAACACCGGTTTCTCAAATCTCATTAAGAACTATAATAGAGATTTGCAGAAGCTTCTACAGAGAGATGAGAAACGTGTTGTAGTACTTTAAATACTATAAATCGCGTTATAGGCAGTAAAGAGCCTTGGTATCCCATACATGCATCTGTCATAAGTCCCTACAATCTGCTTTTGATTAAACCTGGGATAGAGTACTTCCTTTCTATTATTTTTACAAGTTCCGTTAGTACTATGGAAGTAACGATGTATATGAACGCTAATACTACGTACACCTCTAAGTAGAGAAATGTTCTGCTTCCTATTGACTTGCCTATGTACATAAGTTCTGGCGCTGTTACAAAGTAGGCGATAGACGAATATTTAAATAGGTATATAGCCTCATTGGCTAGAGCTGGTATTGCTATCCTAATAGCCTGTGGTAGGATAACTATCCATATCGTTCTAAATCTTGTCAATCCTATCGATAATGCAGATTCGAATTGCGAATATGGTATTGAACTTATTGACGATCTTATATATTCTGACTGGTATACGGATGAATTGATCGATATAGCTATTATGGAGGCTGTCACAGGGTCTAACAATATGCCTAGCTCAGGTAGTGCATAGTATACGAAAAATAGCTGTACTATCATTGGCGTGCCCCGTATTACTTCAACAAACACGGTAAGTGCTATTCTAACCCATCTATTGCTATATATCCTTAGTAGAGCAATGATTGTACCCAGGGTTAAACCAATGATATATGACGCTGTAGTGATTATGATTGTGTATCTGAGTCCCAGTAATATGGAATACCCATGGTTGTTTAAAATGTAGAATATACCCTGCAACATTCTAAACAGCTCTAGATTGTATATCCAATGAATACAAGTACCACATTCTCTCCATAAATCTGCGTATCCTTTCGTTTTTAGGACTCAATAATATCTGTTCCGGTGAACCCCTCTCAACTATGGTTCCCCCATCCATAAACATTACCTCGTGGGCAACCTTTACAGCAAAACCAAGTTCGTGTGTAACAACAATCATAGTCATACCATTCCTTGAGAGCCTTTCCATAACATTCAGAACCTCCCATATAAGCTCAGGATCTAGAGCTGAGGTAGGTTCATCGAATAGTATTATCTTTGGGTCCATTGCAATAGCTCTAGCAATTGCTACACGTTGTTGCTGTCCACCTGATAATTGGACAGGGTACTTTCTCCAAAGATCCTCAGTAATACCAACCGATAGTAGTGCCTCTTCTGCTTTTCTCATAGCCTCTTCCCTCGGTAGCTTCTTTACCTTTACCAGACCAAGTAGAACGTTATCGATGGCTGTAAGGTGATTAAATAGATTAAAGTGCTGAAATACAAACCCTATCTGGCTTCTAATGCTATGTACATCCTTCCTCCCTGTAATAATATCCCCATCAAGGATTATTCTACCCCTATCAGGCTTCACTAAGAGATTGATACATCTTAATAGAGTAGACTTACCAGCACCCGAAGGTCCTATTATAACCTTTGTCTCGCCTCTTCTTACCGTGAAGCTAACATTTTTTAGTACGGCTTCCCTTCCATAGAATTTCCAAAGATCTTCGACTACTAGAATATAGTCAGCCACTAAATACCACCTTCAACCCCCTATCATACCCATCTCTAAAAGCTTTCTATGAAATCTATTGGAGACGCACGATAGTGGATAACATATACATAGATACACAAGTGAAACAATTAGTAATGGTTTTAGATAATCTGCAATAACTTGTGCAATATGCACAGCTTGTGTAAATACCTCTACAACTCCTATCGCATACGCTATTGAAGAGTCCTTGAGAACGATTGAAAATTCGTTAATCCATCCTGGGATGGCTATTCTGAATGCCTGTGGAAAAATAATGTATCTAAAGGTGCCCCAGTGTGTTAAGCCTATTGAATATGCTGCTTCAACTTGTCTCTCGCTTACACTCTCTATAGCTCCCCTAAAAAGCTGTTCTTGATACGCAGAATCGACTAATGCGATTCCCAATATAGCTGAATAAAGTGGTGGTAGAGGAAATCCCGCTCTAGGTAATCCGTAATAGAAGATGAATAGAGCAAGAATTAGTGGTATTCCCCTAACAATCTTTACGTACCATTCTACGGCTTTTACAAGATTTCTAGGACCAAAGATCTCAATAAATGAAAGCAATAGTGCTATTGCTGTGGCTATAATGAAACTTGCTATTGATAAGATGAGCGTGGCACCTATAGAGGAGAATATTATACCTATGTATGTAAAAAATTGTGTATTGTTTGTCCAATCCATTTTATACTTCAACCAAGATACTTACTGATTATTTCCTGCCACTCTCTAGATCTCAGAAATTCCTCCAGTGCTCTATTTAGACCATTCAGCAACTCTGTATCACCTTTCCTAACTGCAAGACCGTACTTTTCACCCGTTTCTACAATACACGAAATTGCAACATCGTATGTTTTTACAAATGCCTCTGCCACAGGGGTATCTATAACAACAGCGTCTAGACGTCTGTTAACCAAATCCTTTACAGCAAGGACATAGCTATCATAGCGCCTTATATCTATATTCTTTCCCTTACTCTCTACAAAATCAGTTAGTAAGCTCTCTGCAGTAGTACCGCTCTGAACACCGACAACCTTTCCGACTAGATCATCTAGACTCTTTGGCATAAAGTTGGATTCCTTTGCTACAATTACTGCCTGATTTGCATCCCAGTATGGAACTGTAAAAGATACAACCTCTGCTCTTTCACTAGTTATAGTTATACCCGAGGCTATAACATCTATCTGATTATTTATCAAAGCCGGTATGAGACCGTCAAAACTCATAGATACAATTTCAACTTCGTAACCCAGCTTCTTAGCCAATGCTTTAATAAGATCTATATCTATTCCAACTATTTCTCCCTCTGGTGAAATATATTCGAATGGTGGAAAATCTGGTGAAGTACCAACACGTAGTATCCTCTTTGGACTAATGTACTGTGGATAGATGTAGAATGAGTATACCAACACAACTGCAGCTAGAATTATAACTATTAGAATAGCTAACACTATTTTATTCACTGCCTATACACCCTACTCATATGTTTAGATCAGAGAGATATTCAGTTTTAAGGTTTTATGAATATTAACGTACTCGATCGTTATGTAGAGAGCACAGCTCCCGTATATGCAGAGGTTACAAGCTTAGAGTATCTGGCTAGGTACCCCTTATATCCAATCTCTCGAGGCCTATACTTATCTAACCTTTCTCTAATCTCCTCTGAAGATACCAGTAAGTCGATTCTACCTAATCTGAGATCTATTCTAATCCTATCACCATTCTGAACAACTGCTATGGGCCCACCTTCAGCAGCCTCAGGTGAGACATGTCCTACTGATAGTCCCCTAGTAGCTCCAGAAAACCTGCCATCTGTAACAAGTGCTACATTCCTATCGAGACCCATTCCAGCTAATATAGCTGTTGCTGTAAGCATTTCTCTCATTCCAGGTCCACCTTTAGGTCCCTCGTATCTTATTACAACTACGTCTCCCTTTTCAACTCTACCATTTGAAATGGCTACCACAGCTTCCTCCTCACTATCGAATACCTTTGCTATTCCTTCAAATATATATAGATCCTCTGGAACAGCAGAAATCTTAATCACGGCTCCTAATGGTGCTAACGTCCCTTTAAGAATCTTTATGCTACCTCTTGGATACCAAGGATTGGTAATGGGTCTAATAACATCTTCTCTATGATTTACAGCCTCACTAACTATCTCTCCGACAGTTTTTAGTGCTACAGTCATCCTATTCTCATGAATCAGACCCTTCCTGGAGAGCTCCTTCATTAGCGCAGGGATTCCTCCAGCCTCATGTAGATCGTGAACATGATATGGACCTGAAGGACTCAGCTTGCATAGTGTTGGTGTTCTATTTGAAATCTCCTCGAAATCATCCAATGTTAAACTAATACCACTTTCGGCTGCTATAGCCATTAAATGGAGAACAGTATTTGTTGAACCACCTAGAGCCATATCAACAGAGATAGCATCTAGAAAGGCTTCCCGTGTTAGTATTGCCCTAGAGGTTATGTTATGTTCAACCAATTTAACAATAAACATTCCAGTTTTTTTAGCAAGTCTCATTCTTTCGGCTGAAACTGCTGGTGCTGTACCGTTGCCTGGAAGCGATATCCCCAAGGCCTCTGTCAATGCATTTATAGTATTTGCCGTAAACATTCCTGCACATGAACCTACACCAGGGCATGCAGCCTCCTCTATTGCCTTGAGCTCTTCATACCCAATCCTACCTGCTTTAAATGCTCCTACAGCCTCGAAAACGTCATGGAGATCTATATCCCTTCCCATATATCTTCCAGCCAACATAGGACCTCCTGAAATGAATATGGCTGGTATATCCAGCCTTGCAGCAGCCATTAACATACCAGGTATTATCTTGTCGCAGGAGCTTATCAGAACTATTCCATCAAATTGATATGCATTTACCATAATCTCTATAGAGTCTGCTATAATCTCTCGTGAAGGTAGGGAGTACTTCATACCACTATGGCCCATGGCAATACCGTCACACAGTCCAATCGTATTAAACTCTAGAGGTACACCACCTGCTAGTCTAACGCCAGCCTTCACAGCTTCTGCTATTTCCCTTAGATGTCTATGGCCTGGAATGACCTCATTCCATGAATTGGCAATGCCTATTACTGGTCTAGCCAGTTCCTCATCGACCAACCCAAGTGCTCTAAGTAGCGATCTATGGGGCGTCCTCTCTATTCCTTCTGTTACAATTCTACTCCTTTTCATAAAGCTCAACCTCCAACATACACTATCCTTATCTTTCTTTGAGAACCTTCTTTTTATATCTTAATGATTGATCATTACCTAGGTACTGGCAAGTCTGTTACAATAGCGGAGACGCTCTATTGACTATGGAAATAGCGTAGCTATATTTGATCCATTAATATCGGTTTTTCTAAGTTCTCTAACAACACTGTAGTACTCAATACCATCAATTAATGCCTTGATAAGCGCATCTATCATGTTCATTGAAACGCCCTGTGTTGCCCATGTTTGAAAACCGTCTGTAAATCCGACGGTTACCCTATATGCTCCATCTGGAAGAAGCAGTACCGAAAATGAAGATGTCTTCACTGTATTATGGTTGGATAGAAGCCTTCTAACAGCCTCTTCAAAGGCCTTCTTCAAAGCTGTTATTGCATCTATATCTGTAGCTCTATCATTAATCTCGTTCAGATTTACTATAGCTATTGAAGCTCCTGTAGAATCTGTAAATATGGTCCAGCTGTATCTGCTAATGATATTTCTCTTTACCCCTAACTCTCTTAATACTTCTAAAATTGCTGAAGCTGGAGCAGTATTAAATGCGTATCCCTGTTTTTCCAGGCTCTTGATTTTCATCAATGCTTTTCTAATCCTTTCATCCCTCTTATTAAGATCTATCCCTAGATCCTTTAGCAAAGCAATTATATTGGATACACCTGAAAGCTCTGAAACAACTATTATCCTATTGTTGCCAACTACAGATGGATCTATGTGCTCATAGGCTCTAGGATTCTTTAAAACTGCATCTACATGTATGCCAGCCTTGTGAGCGAATGCATATTCACCTACATATGGTTGATATGGATTAGGTTCTACACCAGTAAGTCTGTAAACCAATTGCGATACTTCTCTTAATTTCTTAAAGCTCTCAAGATCTTTCAATACCTTAAAATTCATTTTAAATGCTAGTGTGGGTAGAACTTGAACTAGGTCAGCATTCCCAGCTCTCTCACCAATACCATTTATAGTACCCTGTACATGCCTTGCTCCAGCTACTACACCCATTAGTGTATTTGCAACCGCACAACCTATATCATTATGCATATGGAGTCCTATCTTAACCTTTACATGATTAGAAACCCTTCGTGTAATATCATAGATCTCCATAGGTGTAGTACTACCAGTTGTATCTGCAAGAATAACTGCACTAGCACCCGCCTGCTCAGCAGTCATGATAACCTCCAATGCATACTCTGGATCGTCTTTAAATCCCTGGTAGAAATGCTCAGCATCGAATAAAACCTCAATACCATGCGATTTCAAATAGTCAATCGATTCATAGATCATATTTAGATTAATATCCTCTGGAACTCTCAATACATCTCTAACATGTAAAGTCCACGCCTTTCCAAACAGCACTGCTACGTCCACATCGGCTTTTATAATGGCGTATATATTTGGATCGTTATCCACACGGAGATCTTTTCTTCTAGTACTTCCAAAGGCTACCACCTTTGAATATGCTAAACCATACCTTTTAATCTCTTTAAAGAATTCGCTATCCTTTGGATTTGAACCGGGCCAACCACCCTCTATATAGTCGATGCCCAAATCATCTAAAGCTATAGCAATCCTTATCTTGTCCTCGATGGAGAGTGAAACCCCTGCTGCTTGTGTCCCATCCCTCAATGTTGTATCGAGAACTTCAACCTTGGATTTCTAGACCACCTGCCACCATCTACACCCTGGCATTCAGCTTAGAGAGCACTTCGTATAAATGGCTTAAAAAGTTTTATGCTGTAAAATTAGTTTAGATATAGTAAAACAGTTTGGATTAGACTATCTTGTTTTAAGTCCTCTACCCATTAACTCCCTAATTCTCCTACCAACATCTTCAAGAAGGCTGTTTTCCAATTCCTTCATTTCCTTAATGACAGTTGGCATGCCCTTCTCATACTCAGCTATCCATTCCTTTGCAAAACCTCCATCCCTAATCCTATCCAACACCTTCCTCATCCTATCCCTTGTACTCTTATCAATTATATATCTTCCTACAGTTAAGCCTCCATACTTTGCCGTATCTGAAACTGCTTTCAGCATACCTATGAGACCTCCCTCGTATATTAAGTCAACTATAAGCTTAAGCTCGTTCAATACTTCAAAGTACGCAACCTCTGGCTGATAACCCTCCTCAACAAGAGTTTCAAAAGATGCTCTAATGAGCTCCATGACACCGCCAACGAGTATAACCTGTTCTCCAAATAGATCCGTCTCTGTTTCCTCCTTAAACGTAGTTTCAATCACACCCGCTCTGCTACATCCAATTCCTTTAGAAATAGCTAAAGCTTTTTGTAGCGCTCTGCCAGAGACATCCTGGTAGACTGCTACTAAAGCTGGTACACCACCCCCTGCTAAAAATGTTCTTCTAACCATAGGTCCCGGAGCTTTTGGTGCAACCATATAGACATCCGAGTCTGGAGGAGGCTCTATCACTTTATAGTGTATGTTAAAGCCGTGTGCAAATACCATATCAGTTCCTCGTTTCATATACGGTTTAACACTATTTAACCACAGGGATTTCTGCACCATGTCAGGTACCATGAATATGATTATATCTGCTCTGGCTACAGCATCCTTGGTATAGATAGGGCTAAATCCGTCCTCCAACGCCCTCTTCCAGCTCTCACCTTGTCTTTCGAGACCTACAATAACGCTTAGCCCTGAATCTCGGAGATTTAGAGCCCAAGCCCTGCCCTGGCTCCCATACCCCAGTACAGCTATAGTCTTCGATATCAACGGCTCTAATGATACATCCTCATCTCTATATATTTTCGCCATATTTTTCACCCCATTTGCAACCCGCCATCCGGGTATAGGTAGGTACATAGATTATAAAATGATTGGAGTCTCTATATATGTTTTCACTAATGTTATTGGATTCTGCAACCTTCTTAAATTCGCCATTTAGATAGGCGTACCTCTCTATTCTAGCATCGAGAAGAAGCTCAACATACTCAATGCCCACAGTCTTACATAGATTTAGTAGTGCTAGCTTTAGATTTGGATGCTCCTCCACACCTAGATATATCTCATATAAACTATCTATCCTTCTACCCCATATCCAGTTCACATCTATTAGTAGCTTTCTAAAAGCTGATACTACCTTCTCAATACAACCTGCATCGGTATAGTATATAAGGAGTCTAACGACCTTTTCTTGGGTCATGCAGTATCATCTCCCTTAGACTTCCTCCTGGAGGGAGCGTTGGTAGAGACAATTCATCTTTCTTTATAGGAATCCTGATAACAGACGGCATGTTCTCCCGTATGCTATGCTTTATAGCAACTACAAGGTCTTCATATGTTTGTGCATCAAATCCTAGTGCACCCAGACCTTCAGCAATCCTAATGTAGTCTATTGATGAACCAAAGTCGACACTTATAATCCTGCCACCAAAGAATAGATCTTGAACCTGTCTTACAAGTCCCAGCGTTCTATTATCGAATATGGCTACTATTATAGGTATATTCTCGTCGACTGCTGTCGACAGGTTGTTCATGGTCATAAGGAATGACCCGTCGCCGTCTAAATCCATTACAATTCTATTGGGCTGTGCTACCTTAGCACCAATCGCTGCCGGTAACCCAAATCCCATGGTACCCATTCCACCGGATGTTATAAATGTCCGTGGTTCGAGAGCCTCCCAGAAAACTCCACACCACATCTGGTGCTGTCCAACACCCGTTGTAATTATAGCATCCCTTGGTAGTACCCCCCTAATCGTCTTTAGGACCCTCCACGGCTTTAACCCTACATTATCTTCATCAACATAGTAGTACTGTGAATAGTGGTCCCTAAATTCGTATATTCTCCTAATCCAGTTTGATCGCTCAAATTTAACACCGATATTCATTAATGCATCTATCAACTTCCTTAGAATGGCCTTTGCATCACCTATTAGTGCTACATCAACTTTTATGGGCAACCTTTCTATCTCTGTCGGATCGATATTTACTACGATAAACTTCTTCTTAGAATCTACCATATCTCCATACGATGTTATAGTTCTGTCACTTAGCCTAGCACCTACTACTAAAACTGTGTCAGATTCTAGAAATGCTATGTTGGCCTCAGCCCTCCCATAGTACCCCATCATTCCTATATAGAGAGGATAGTCATTTGGCACAGCTGACTTTCCTAAAAGCGTCGACACTATAGGTGCTATAAGTATATCAGCTAGTATAGTTATTTCATCTGCGGCCATTGACATAACCGCTCCAGATCCTACTAAAATTAGCGGTCTCTCTGCATTAACCAAGATCTCTACAGCCTTCTTAATCAGAATAGAGTCTGCATACATTGGAAACCTCTTAAACCCTCTAATACCTTCCCCACTAAACATCGCATCCCCATCAATAATCTCTTCATTAAAGATGTCACGCGGTACATCCACTACTACGGGACCCGGACGCCCCTCAGTAGCTATATAAAAAGCATTGCGAAGCCATATAGGTATGTCACTACCATTTCTTATCTGAATAACAAACTTTACAATATTTTGGACAACACCCGGGATATCTGCTTCCTGAAATGACATTTTACCTATCGATGTTCTAGGAACTTGTCCAGTTATTGCCACCACTGGCGAGTTGTCCCAGTATGCTGTTGCTAGACCTGTAACCAGATTGAGTGCGCCAGGACCTGAGGTAGCTGTACATACACCAGGTCTACCTAGAACCCTTGCATATCCATCTGCAGCGTGCGCTGCCCCCTGTTCATGTCTCATTAGAATCAGTTTCATCTCTCCATTCCTAACATAATCAACTAGTGCATCATATAGTGTCATATTCGATAATCCAGGTATTCCAAATATCACCTTAACACCTAGATCTTTTAGAGTCTTAGCTGTAAGCTCAGCTCCTTTCACCATTGATCACCTAGAACATAATGGTAGTAGTTGTACCTTGCACGGTTAGTCTATTTGTTCCATCTTTTGCTTTAGATTTATGGGCAGATAATTCCTCATTACACCTCGGTATAGTTATTGAACTTGGAGTTCCATCTACCCCACCACATGCTTGGTTTCACGGTATATAGAAGTAGATTTCTTGTACAGGGTTTTTAAACTTTTACAGGTATTCATAATTTAAATAGATATATATCTAATGATATCGAATTTATATCTTTTTATAATAGTTTCAACAGTTAGTTAGCCATAAACACTTAAATACCTCTTCTAGAGCTTTATTTCTAAGTACACCTACTCAAAGGAGGGATGAGTATTGCTCCAACTCTGAATAACTCAACTAAGAATGTAAAAAGAAGGTATGTGAGGATACTCGATACAACATTACGTGATGGAGAGCAGATGCCTGGTATTGCTCTAAAACCCGACCAAAAGCTTAAGATAGCGTTAGCTCTAGAAGATCTAGGCGTTGATTCAATTGAAGCTGGCTTTCCAATAACAAGTCCGGGGGAGTTTGAAGCTGTTAAAATGATTGCTAAGGAAGTCAGATCATCGGAGGTTATAGCTTTAGCAAGATCAGTTAAAGAGGATATAGATAGGGTTATCGATACTGATGCCAACGCTATTCATCTATTCATAGCAACATCGGATATACATATGAAATACAAACTTAAATTACCTCCACATCAAGTTATCGAGAGGGCTGTAGCTGCAGTTGAGTACGCTAAATCCCATGGGCTTATAGTTGAATTTAGTGCTGAGGATGCCACTAGATCGGATCCGGAATTTCTAGTCAAAGTCTTTCAAGCCGTAGTTGATGTAGGGACATCTAGAATCGATATTGCTGATACAGTTGGTGTTGCCTATCCAAGTTTTATGGCAAGGTTAACCAGATACATAAAGGATAGTGTAAAGGGAAATTATGTAATCAGTGTCCATTGTCACGATGATTTTGGTATGGCTGTAGCAAATAGTATTGCAGGGGTTGAAGCGGGGGCTGGCCAAGTACATGCTACAGTTCTAGGTGTTGGTGAAAGGGCTGGCAATGCTGCTTTAGAGGAGGTTGCCACAGCCATAAAGTTTCTCTTAGGCTACGATACCGGAATAAAGTTTGAAAAAATCAACAGTATCGTACAGCTCGTTACCAAGGAATACGGTCTTGTTATACCACCAAATAAGGCTATCGTCGGCCGTAATGCATTTTCCCACGAATCTGGAATACACGTACATGGAGTTCTAAACCATCCATTAACTTACGAACCTATAGATCCATCTATTATAGGTGCTGAGAGAAAAATTGTCATAGGTAAGCATAGTGGTAGACACGCAATAGTGTTTCTACTAAAACAGCTCGGCTATGAACCGAGAGACGATATTGTAGAGACCGTCCTTAAAAAGGTAAAGGAGTTGGCTGACCAAGGAATGAAGATAAATTCCAAAATTGTAGAAGATATTATTAAAGAGGTAGCTGGTGTTAGATAGATGTACACAACATACCATATTGCCGTCATAGAGGGTGATGGTATTGGTCCAGAGATAGTTGCAGCTACGTTAGGTGTGTTAGAGAAGGTTAGGAGAAAACACGGTCTCAACATCAAGGTTTTAAAGGCTGAGGTAGGCGATAGAGCTTTAGCTAGATATGGAGTAGCGGTTCCTGAAGAGTCATGGAAAATCATAAAGTCGTCTGATGCTATTTTAAAAGGTCCTGTGGGTGAATCGGCAGGAGATGTTGTTGTTAAGATACGAAGAGGACTGGATCTCTATGCAAATATTAGACCTGCTAAGGTCTTTCCAGGCATAAGGGCTTTGAAAGAAAACATAGATATGATTATTGTAAGGGAGAATACAGAGGACGTTTATATAAGGGCTGAATACATGTTGCCAGAGGATGTAGCTGTTGCTCTAAGGGTTGTAAGCAGAAGGGCATGTAAAAGAATAGCGAAGATCGCCTTTGAAATTGCTTCTAGGAGGCGAAAGCATGTAACAGTTGTGCATAAGGCCAATGTTCTATCGCTTTCCGATGGCCTCTTTAGAGATACCGTATATGAATTAGGTAAAACCGTATATCCTAATATTGTTATCGATGAAATGTATATAGATGCTGCTGTTATGGATCTTGTAAGAAGACCTGAAAAATTTGATGTTATAGTAACAACAAATCTGTATGGCGATATACTGAGTGATTTAGCTGCATACATTACAGGTAGCATAGGTTTAGCAGCTTCTGCAAATATTGGTGAGGATAAAGCTATGTTTGAACCGATACATGGCGCAGCATTCGATATTGCTGGTAAGGGAATAGCTAATCCGACTGCCATGATACTATCACTATCATGGCTTCTGAAATGGCTCGGCGAACAAAAGACTGATCATGAAATGGTGATGGCTGGTGAAGAAATTGAAAATGCTGTTATAGCCACTCTCTCTAAAGGCGATAAGCTTACCCCTGATCTTGGGGGCAACGCTACAACATACGAATTTGCTGAAGCAGTTATATCAAGAATTTAGTAGATGCTATCCTCTCTAATTCTTAAGCATTCCTAGATCCCTATAGAAGCATGTACTATTGCCTGTGTGGCATATGGGGCCTTTGGACTCTACAAGAATTAGTACTGAATCATTATCACAGTCCACCCTTAGATCGGTAACTATTTGATAATTGCCGCTTGTCTCTCCCTTTAACCACAGCCTTCTCCTGGATAGTGACCATAGATGCAAATATCCTGTTGTTAATGTTTTTATGAGGGCCTCTTTATTCATATGACCAACCATTAAGACCTCCCTACTCTTTGCATCTTGAACAACTGCTATTACCGTTCCTTGTTCATATCTAAAGTTCAGTTTACTAGCAATACTTTCAGCCGCCGGCTGAGGTATTTTCAACACTTTATCCACCTGTATAGAGTATCTAGAAAAGCCAAACCTACCTTGCTACTCTTTTCGGGATGGAACTGCGTTCCAACAATATTCTTTTTAACCACTAGTGCTGGAAATGTTGTACCATAGTAGCTAACCATACATAGGATTGTCTCATCAATAGGGTAAGCTACATAGCTATGGATAAAGTAGACATAGCGGCCACTAATTCCACTAAAAATTTCACAGCTACTGTTAGCATTTTTTATTGTATATATCCTATCCCAACCTATATGCGGAAGCTTTAAATCCGTGACAAGCCTATCTACATATCCCTTAAACCAGCCAAGCCCTTTATGGAAACCTCCCTCAAATCCATATTCAAACATTATCTGCATACCTAAACATATACCTAGAAACCAAACTCCAGCCTCCTTAGCTTCTTCAAATACGTCTGCCATCCTCCTAACATACATAGAAACAGCATTGAATGTACCAACTCCAGGGAATACCACTAGACTATACTCCTTCCAATTTCTATCTAGGAAATTCATCACAGCTACATCAAATCCTACCTTTCTTAAAGATGATACGATGCTAAAGATGTTACCGACACCATAATTTATCACTACAGCTTTCATTTTCTTCGCCTTTCAAGCTCCTTACATACATCATCCAACGTTATATTGTTTACCGCCATTAACACCATGAGATGGTAGATCAAATCGGCAACCTCGCTTATGATTCTTTCTCGTGATTCTATTAGCGATGCTATAATAACCTCTATAGCTTCCTCTCCAACCTTCCTAGCTATATACTCCATGCCTCTCTCAACAAGCTGTACTGTATAGCTACCTGAAACCCTATTACCTATTCTATCCAGAATAATGCTGTAGAGCTCCTCCAGAACGCTACACATCATTATCTACACCCATACTCTGGCTATGGAGTTGAAATCCTTCATATTCTGCAAGAACTCTAGCCGCAGACAAAATCTCACTAGCTATACCCTTAGAGCTATAGAAAATAGCTATAGGTTTTAGAAAATCGTATACTGTAAGCACACCTCTTGTTTTAGCCCATCCATTGGTTGGCAGTATATGGTCTGGTCCAAGGTAATCCACCATAGCAGAGGGCTCGGAACCTAAGGTTACAGCACCTGCGTTTCTAATTCTATCTAGATAGTTGAATGGATTCGTAACGTAGAGAGATAGATGTTCAGGTGCTAGGTTATTTGCGATATCTATTGCTTCATCGATGTCTCGGACTAAAGCTAAATAGTATGTATGGTTCGCATCGCTACTTAGCTCTCGTTCAACATTCTCTATAACCTTATGTGAGAATGTTAAAAGCACTATGAATGTATCTTTGCTATGTTCGGCTTGGGACTTCATATTGAGCGCTATTTTCCTATGGTCAGCATTTTCATCGGCAATAATAACAAGCTCTGTTGGACCCTCTATACCATCTATATCGACAACCTCTCGTACCACATGTTTAGCAGCTTGCACATATATGCTTCCAGGCCCTACAATCTTATTAACCTTGACTACGGACTCCGTACCGTACGCCATAGCTGCAATAGCATGCGGTCCACCAACTCTATAAACCTCCTTAGCACCTATCTTCACTGCTCCGTATGCTATAGCTGGATTGACACACCCGTTTCTCATGGGCGGTGACGAAATATATACTTCTCTAACGCCTGCTACAATAGCTGGTATGCCAGCCATAAGAAGTGTTGAGGGATACGACTTGTATCCACTTGGTACATATATCCCTATTCTCTCAATGCTCCTCCAGCTAATACCCATGGATACACCATTTAAATCGATTCTGATATCCCTTGGCAGAATTGTACTGTGTATGTTGTAGAGATGGGTATATAGCATATCGATCGATCTTCTGATGACATCTGACAACCCCTCTATACACTTTTCCAGTTCCGTGGAATCCAATCTAATACTTTCAATTTCCACCCCATCGTATTTCTTGGTGAGTTCTATGAGGGCTCTATCACCATGTGTTCTAACATACTCTACAACACTTCTGATGTATTCTATGAGGCTACCGAAGTTCTCTGTCCTTCTAGCTGGAATACCTTTAATTATCACTAAATCCTCACCTCAATACCACGATCCATGAGATATCTCTTTAAATCACCAATCCTTATAATACCGTCATGGAAGACTCCTGCAGCTAATGCAGCATCAGCTCCACCTATGGTTAAAATAGTATAGAAGTGCTCGTAAGTTCCAGCACCACCACTTGCTATAATCGGAACATTAACAGCTTCAGCTACAAGTCTCGTTAACTCGATATCATAGCCTAGCCTTGTTCCATCCCTATCTATACTCGTTAACAATATCTCTCCTGCTCCAAGGTTAGCAACCCTTTTAGCCCACTCTATAGCATCCAAACCTGTATCTACAGTTCCTGAGTAGGTATAGACCCTGTACCTATCTCCTATGCTCTTTGCATCTATTGCCACAACTATCGATTGTGAACCAAATTCATTAGATGCCATAGATACTATATCCGGATTCTTAACAGCTGCTGTGTTTATGGCTATCTTATCAGCTCCGTTTGACAATATACGGGATATATCATCTATACTTCCTATACCTCCGCCTACAGTTAGTGGTATGGTCAGTACACTCGCCGTGTCCCGTACAACGCTTAGCATGGTTTCTCTACCTTCAATGGATGCAGAGATGTCTAGTAATACTATTTCATCTGCTCCCTCCTCCTCATATCTTACCGCAAGTAATACAGGATCGCCTTTATCCCTCAGCTCAGCAAATCTTACCCCTTTAACTACCCTTCCGTTCTTCACATCTAAACAAGGAATTATTCTCTTCACAGTCATAGAACTCCCTTCGTACTTCTAATGTACGAACTGACAATCCTTGACGACTCGTATAGAGTGATGCCAAGACCCTTGAATGTAGCTTCTGCAATGTGATGCGAATTGAATCCCTTTAACTGAACTACATGGATAGTTATGGCCGATTTTTTTGCAAATGTTTCAATGAAGTGATAGAGGTTCTCCGTAGCCATATCGCCTAGAATCTCTTTTGCAATATTTAAATCTACATATGCTCCACCCCTACCAGATATATCAATGGACACAATAACAAGAGCTTCATCCATAGGGATTATAGCATCCGCAAATCTCTTTATACCAATTCTATCCCCGAGACACTCACTAAGAGCTTCGCCTAATACTATTGCAGAATCCTCTATGATATGGTGATCATCGGTGGGCATCCTATCGACGACATTAACCATGGCTGTAGAATTCATATAGCTCAGCATTGTTGTTAGCAGATGATTAAAGAATTTAACTGGTGTTGTAACACGTACATCACCAATTTCATCTATATTAAGCTCCACCTCAACCCTCGTCTCTAGTGTTTCTCTAATCCGTCTACAAATTCTACCTCTAGACAATCCTTACCCCCTTTAAACGATCCATGTATAGAGCCATACCCATTATTACATAATCGAATCCTACATTCCTTAAAAAGAGTAGATCATTGTATGTAGCTACACCTCCAGCATATTCCTTTAAACCGTTTACTGCTCGAACGTATTTCCCAATACCCCTGTCAACACCCATACATGTTCCCTCTGTTGATATATAGGTAAATATGGTTCCGAGAAGCCTCACTTCCTTCAACAGTTTAACTGCACTATCCAAATCTATGGCTGTAGTACTCCATCCCTTAACCATAACATTATGGTTACTGTCGTAGTCTACCGATACCAGTATCTTATCCCATCCAATGCACCTATATATTTCACCAAATCTATCAGGATCTGTAAAGAATACTGTTGATACTATAATGGCCGATGCTCCATAGGATAGCATTCTGGATGCTCTTTCAGCACTTCGAATACCTCCACCAACTTGGATCCATTTAAAGCCAATGCTAGCTATGCTCTTTATAATGTGTTCATTTGACCCTATATCCTCTGCTGCATCGAGATCCACGATATGTATATGATCATATCCAAGTGAGTAGAGCTCGTATGCCACCTCCATAGGGTTTCCTAAAACCGTTCCACTACCCCTCATACCCTTAACCCTCTTTACAGCTCTTCCCCCACTTACATCTATACTGGGTACTACTATCATTTTACCACCTTCTCAATATCAACTACAACAATATCCCTAGCTCCATTTACCTTTGCTCTCAAGATTATCTCAGGCAACTCATTCTCGTCTACTACGGTTATCACCTCCCATGCATCAGATTTACTCAACCTCGTGATAGCAGGTGCTAACATTGCTGGTAGACTTGAAAGAACGTTACCTAGGGCTCTATCCGGTACATTCATAAATAGCATCTTCCTACCCTTAGCAGTAAGTACTCCTTTAATCATTGTAACAATAAGTTCAATCTTTTCCGAGTTGCTCCTCTCCATCCATTTCCTAGGAGCTATTAGCACAGCATAGGTATCCATAATATTCTCTAGAGGTTCCAATCCGTGTAGTCTAAGTGTCGTACCTGTACTCATTACATCAATTACAGCGTCAGCGGCACCTAAATATGGCATAATTTCTGCGGCTCCACTGATCTTTACTATTCTTGCTCTAATACCCTTTGCAGAAATGTAGCTTCTTGCTATATTATGATACTTTGTAGCTATCCTAATTTCACTACCACTCTTTATTAAATCCTCTATGCTTCCTATATTCCAGTTTCTAGGTATGGCAAAGACTATCCTTGCTTTCCCAAAGTCAAGTGGAAGGAGCTCTTCAACCTCGGTACCACTCTCAATAACATAATCGTGCCCTGTTATTCCAAGATCCGCACCACCACTTTCGATAATATATGGTATATCCTCTGGACGAACCATAACAATCTCTACACCACTCCAATTTGTTGGAAGAATTAGCGCTTTTTCATCGACTGCAATAAGCTTTATACCAGCCATTTGTAGAAGTTCTATTGCAGGTTGTTGAAGCCTGCCTTTATTTGGTATAGCTATCCTCACGCAATTCACCAAGTACTTCTATAACCTTTCTACACACATTTTCATCACCTATTGTTATTCTATAGAGGTTCCTACCAACATCTCTAATCAGTATTCCATGCTTTAACATATAACTCTTTAAATCTCTTCTATCCTTTACAAGTAAGAAGTTGGTTAGACTTTTATATGCATTAAATCCGAGTTTCCTGAGTTCCGTATACATCCATTCTCTCAACTCTACTATTTTAGATACAACCCTATTTACATACTCTCTATTTTCAAGAGCTGCTATACCTGCAGCAATCGTTGGCGTTGGAATGTCAAAGACTGTGTGTAGCTTTGATAAAATACTGATCAATTTTCTATGCGCTATTATATAGCCAAGTCTAAAACCAGCTAGACAGAATGCTTTACTAAGACTTCTGATAACAATTAGATTTGGGTAGTCGTTTACCATATGTGCTACTGTATAGCCTCCAAATTCGTAGTAGGCTTCATCAACGATTATGAAACCGTTTACTCTCTCAGCAAGTGCTGATAGAAGCTCTCTATCCCCTCTGAGAATAGGTGAACCTGTAGGATTATTAGGATCAACAAGTACAACCATATTGGCTCTACCTGCATTCTCGATAAGCTTCTTCACATCTATGCCCCACCATTCACCACACTCAAAGGAATCAATAACGATGCTATTCAATCCTCTTAAAGATGCTAAAATTGGTATCATACTAAACGTTGGATTCACAAATTCTACTGTCTCTCCTGGCTCCACTAGATTATAGAATATAGTTTTAAGAGCGCCATCTGCCCCTACAAATGGATATACATTCTCCAGGTCAACACCACTGTAATCTCCCAAAAGTCTTCTCAGCTTATTAAAAATATCAGCACTAGGATATCGATTAATTTCGTACAAAGTTTGAATGGCCGACTCAATAACGTAGGATGGTGGTGGCCATGGACATTCATTCAGATGCAGCCTTATACCAACCTCCTCTACATATCTATAGCCTTCCTGCTCTAATAACCACGGTTTTATTTTACTTAAAATATCTATTGATGCAATTCAAGATCCCATCTATGTTATTTTATCCTACTATATTTTCCGAACAGTTTTAAAAATATATATGGAATGTTTGACAGCTATGTTATAGTGATCTATGGCAATAATCTTAAAATAGGGTTATTATCAGAAAACTTAAATTAGGTTTGCAATTATAGTATTTTTATGAGGCTGTAGTGCATGGCTTCTACTTCACCATCACGTAGCGAACTTATAGATATCATAACATCCAATAATATAATAGAAGAGTTTGTAGCGTGGCTTAGAAATGTCAAGAAAATTGATACGGATCCGATATCTCTAAAAGATGTTGACTACAATCTACTCCTAGAGTTTGTACATACAAAGGGCCTCCTTAAATCTGAAGCTCCACCAGAGCTAATCAATCCATCTGATGATAAGTTGGAACATTACAATGAGGGTGGTAAAAGATTTACAAAGCCTAAAAAAATTAGAAGGAAAACATGATAATATATAGCTGTTAAACCATTGCTATACTGCTGCAAGACTATTGGCAGATTTAATAATCGACTGGAGATCCCAGATCTCCCACCAGATCATATCAGTTGATACTGTCATCCCATACCTATTTTTTCTACTCCTAATTGGACCTAGAACTGCTCTGTGCATCTTACGTCTTAAAGGTTTTTGGGAAGGAACTATTCAGTTTTCGACTCCATTATTAACAATATACTGGAGTAGAGGTATTAAAGGGTAGATCATTCATAAGTAATTTCAATATCGTGGTGGAAAATCGGTATTGCTGATATAAATCAATATGAAAATTAAAG
>Ga0105163_1000216_pt1 | contig 35632 bp, 30 predicted proteins | sample JNZ110809AmetaG_FD_81531 | JGI IMG/M metagenome (GOLD analysis project Ga0105163, IMG submission 81531) | Hot spring microbial communities from Jinze hot spring, China to study Microbial Dark Matter (Phase II) - JNZ 110809A | ecosystem: Environmental > Aquatic > Thermal springs > Hot (42-90C) >... | reverse complement strand
GTAAATCAAATTTACCAATTTATCACATCAGATTAATTACAATAAATTCTTATGATATTTTTTAAAGCGGTATTTATATTGTTTTTTTATTCTCTTGAAGCTCACGAGGTAAACACAAAAATAATTTTTGACCCACTCTTTATAATGCAAACCTTAAAAGGAGAAAAAAAGAAAGTATGGATCACAGAGAAAATGAACAGTAGCTTTCCAAAAATAGGAGATCTAACCTTCTCCCCTCAATTTCCCTTATTTATTTTGGAAGAAAAAGAAATAGAAGATGGTTTATTTCATTGCATAAAAAAAGAAATAAAAAGCCCTCAAAATTGTTTCAAATACACAAAAGGTGAAGAACCAATATACATAAGATTGCCGAGAAAATTGAGACCACTTGCAGAAGAATTTACAACACCACAGGAAATAAAGAGATTATTGACAAAAATCAAAGAATCTTCATCTGAAATAGGGGCAAAAGAAGCAAGAGATGTTTTCAGAGTAAGTGGGAAAAGCGCGATAGTTGGAATAATTGATACAGGAATAAGATGGAAATCTGACTTCATCACATACAAAATCCGAGATTCCATAACTCGTGATTTCGGAAGTAGCAAGAATTTCTCAAAAATGGTTCTTATATGGGATCAGGAAAGCGAAAACTATGAAAGCGGATTCACATATCCCTCAGGTTTTACATATGGATTAGAATGCAAGTTCCCCTCACGAAGAGATTCTTTCTTTGGCAAAAATGAATGCCCTCACTCAGATTCAGAAGGTCACGGCTCACACATAACGGGAATAATAGCTATGGAGGAAGAAAATAGCGGAGAAATAGGTGTGTCTCCCGAATCTCTTTTTATTTTTGTCGCAAGCAGTATGTATGAACCAGATGTCATAGAAGCAGTAAAATATATTTTTTCAAGGGCAGATGAATTTGGACTTCCTGCTGTTATAAACATAAGTTTGGGCGGGCATTTCGGACCACACGATGGAACAAGCTTATTTGAGATAGAACTGAGAAAATTTTTGGGAAAGGGAAAAATAATAGTTGCTGCAGCGGGAAACGAAGCGAATAAAAACATCCATGTCGGCGGAAAATTTTCCGGAACTGTCTCCGCAGTCGTAGATGTAAGAGGTGATTGCGAAGTCCAGTTCTGGTTCCCATTAGATTCCGGAATATCTCTGAAAGTTGATTTCTTCGGAAACTCAGCAGAAGTCAAAAAAGGTGAGAGACAAATACTGGTGAATTCTGGATCAAAGATCGCAATTGTTGACTTCGGAGGAGGCGCTGACTTCCCATTTCAGTATTTAGGATACTCTTTTTCTAACTCAAAGGAAGGAGCTGTGTTCGCATCGTCGGAAATTCTTGGACATCAAGCAGTAATATGGCTCAACATACCCGGACAAAAAAGAATAGATGGCTGGATATCATCTGACCCTTCCGAATGCTCTTTTCTGAATCAAGGCGACCTAAAACCCATACCAGAAGGAACAATTTCTGTCCCCGGAACAAGTCCAGATATAATAGCAGTAGGTTCTTACGATATATCTCAGGAGAAAGGGAATCTTTCAAAATTTTCCTCTTGGGGGTTTGAGGAAAGCGAATTTATAAAACCCAATATAGTAGCTCCCGGAGAGATAATCTACTCTTTATGTCCTAACGATGATAATTATTTGTGTGGGGGGAGAGGGACATCGCAATCTACTCCTCATGTTTCCGGAGCGGTCGCCCTTGCCCTTGAAAGAAATCCATCTCTTACACCATCTGATGTAATTCAAGCTCTGTGCAGTAGCGCTAAAAAAGATGATTTCACAGGTTACGAGATAAATAACAAATGGGGATGTGGGAAACTTTATATCCCATCATTTCTGAGCAGTATAACACCGCAATCGAAAACACAAAGACAAAAAGATATAAACTACGAAACCGTATACGAAAAGATAGGTGGAAAAAGATATGCAGTTTTATCTATAAATTCTCAAATACCGTTCAGGGTTATTTCATCAGAAAGCCAATACTATGATATGGGATGGAGCACAAAACATAAGTTATACTTTGATTCTTTCCCGAAAAGTATTGAAGTTGAATTCGTAGATGGGGAGATAAAGAAGTTAGACATTAAAGCAGGTGGAACAGATGTCGGCACATGCGGATGCTTTGTCTCCGGAGAAAACGCTCTCCCCGCTTTTGCAATTCAAATCCTGCTTATTTTCCTTGCTTCAAGAGTTATTATGATTCTTTTTGAGAGACGAATTTAAATTCGCTAAATCCAACCTGTCCGGCTGTATACATCACCTTTTTGATTATTGAAAAGGGTATTTGCTTATGAGCTATCAAATTCACCTCGCCCCTGAACTCAACATTTGGATTATACATCTGGATTTCCTGAATTCTATCGTATCTTTTTTTGAGTTCTTCGTAAAGTGAAGGTATGAGAAGCTGGTTAGGAGCTAACCCCTCTATCTGCCCGTTGATTATTCTCGCAACAACTTTTTTTTCAACCATTATTTCATCTCTTGTTACTATAACATTAACATATTCTTTCAAATCTTTGTCTGTTGAAGATAATGGCAAAGAAAGTTTAGGGGAAATTGTTATGTTTGCCTCTGTTGACGCAGAATAACTTTTGAGCAGGAATATAATTATTATAACGAACATATCTATGAGATTGACAACATTTAGACCTCCGCCTTCTCCCATCTCAGCAGGATTGAACTCTCCTCCACCTCTTCTTCTCAAAGCCATTTTTATTTTCCCTCCCTTTGAATAATAAATTTAGTAAAAAATTTATCAAAGTCAAGAAGAAAAAAAGTTTATCTGGAAGATTATTTTATTTTTGATCAGCAGATTTTTCGTTAGCACCGGGGCTTTCAAGCTTTTTCCTGAACCAATCTATGGTTTTTTTCAATCCATCTTTAAAGGGCGTTTTTGGTTCCCAGTTGAGAGTTCTTTTTATTTTTGATATATCTGGTTTTCTTCTTTTTGGGTCATCTTGTAAAGGCGGTTCAAATACTATTTCAGATTTTGAGCCGGTGAGCTCTTTTATAATATTTGCTACTTCCAGAACAGTAAATTCCTGCGGGTTTCCCACATTAAAAACTTCTCCCTCTAAACCATCTTGAATTGACATTTTGAATATTGCCTCAACGAGGTCTTTGACATAGCAAAAGCTTCTTGTCTGTTTCCCATCTCCGTATATCATTATCGGCTGATTTCTCAGGGCAGATGATATGAAAGAAGGAATAATCCTCCCATCGTCTTCTCTCATCCTTTCACCATAAGTGTTGAATATTCTTGCAATCCTCACATCAACTTTATGTTCTCTGAAATAAGCCATAGATAGAGCTTCTGCAAACCTTTTCGCTTCGTCATAAACTCCCCTGGGTCCGATAGGATTGACATTTCCCCAATATGTTTCGGTTTGAGGGTGCACGAGAGGGTCTCCGTATATCTCAGAGGTTGAAGCCAAAACATATCTTGCTTTCTTTTCTTTTGCGAGTCCAAGAGTGTTTAAAGTTCCGATAGAGCCGACCTTCATCGTGTGTATAGGGTTTTTGAAATAATCTTTGGGTGATGCGGGAGAAGCAAAATGCAAAATAATATCTATCTTGCCACTAACATATATAAAGTTCGTCACATCATACTTTATGAAATGGAAATTTGGATTCTCAATAAGGTGTGAGATATTATCTGGCGAACCTGTGATGAAGTTATCCATCCCTATAACATAAAAGTTCTCTTCAAGAAATTTTTCTGCAAGATGAGAACCTATGAACCCAGCTACTCCCGTTATAAGCACTCTCATAAGCTCAATCTCCGAAAGAGAAAGAAAATTCCCTATATTCTAATTAGAGAGTAAACTCCTTTGAAAAAAAGAAAATTTTATCAAGCAGAATTTTTTCAGTATTTGAAGTTTTTTATAAGTTCTATGATTTTCTGGTATGTTTCTCTGAGTTCGTTCATTTTTTGAAGTATTGTGTTGAGCAGACCTTTAGATTGGTCAAGCATGTCAGACACAGCGGTTATACTTCTTGAAATCTCCATCGCAGCTCTTTCCTGCTGAGTAAAAGCAGTTGAGATTGAGTTTATCTGGTCTTTTATCTTTACAAAATCCTGAGACATTTTCTGGAGCAATGAAGCACTTTGAGATGCTTTTTTAGCTTTCTCTTCAACAATTGTCGAGCTTTCTCTTATTTCCTTTGTAGCTTTTTCCATATCTTCGCCGAATCTTGTGACTATCTGGGTTATTTCTTTTGCTATCTGTGATGTTCTTCCTGCAAGTTTTCTGACTTCTTCGGCAACAACGGCAAAGCCCTTTCCGTGTTCTCCCGCCCTTGCCGCTTCTATTGATGCGTTCAAAGATAAAAGGTTGGTCTGATCTGTAATATCCATTATAGAAGAAACAAAATCTTTTATTTTTTTCTGATTTTCTGCAATGCCTTTTATGACATCTGAAATTCTGTTCATTCTCTGGAAAACCTCCTCAATACCCCCAAGAGCCAACATAATTTCTTTGCTACCCTCTAAAAATTTTTTTCCTGAATCATCTGTAAAATGTGCTATCACATTAAGGTTATTGACCGCCTCTTGAATTGAAGAAGAAAACTCCTCTGCCGCGGTTGATATTCTTGCTATCTCATTTATCTGCTCGGATATATTTTTGTGAAACTCTTCCACAAGTTTCAAGTTCTCATCTACAAAAATTTTCAATCTGTCTATAACGCTCATCACTTCGGCTATTATCTGCCTCAGTTTATCTAAAAAAAGATTGAAATTTCTTGATAGTTCTCCTATTTCATCGCTTGATTCTACGTGTATTCTTTTTGTAAGGTCGCTTGCTCCTTTAGCGATCTCACCTAAACTCCCAGAAACCCTCTTTATATGATCAGATATCCTGACAGAATATAAAAATCCAATAACTGATATGAAAATTATAGATAAAATAACCGCAAGAATAATAGATAAATTCTGAAACCCTATTATCTTCCCTATCGCATCAGAGTAATTGGTTTTTAACCTCTCATATCCGTCCTTTATTTTGACAAACGAATCAGATACAGAAGATAAGTCCTCTGGTTTCAGTTCCGTCTGACTACTGATTTTCTCTATATCTTGTTTGAGAGTTTTTATGTTTTCATCTAATCCATCAAGTTTCACGCCCATGCTCTTGATTTTACCTATGCTTGTTTCTAACTCTTCAAAAAGTGGGAGAGCGTCCTGCAATTTTTGTGGAGCAGAAAACTTCACCGCGGTATCTATTGCTTTACCAACTTCTGAAATGTTGCTTCCGACCAAAATAACCTCACCGTAGTTTTTAGCCATTTTAGATATTCTTTGACCGCTCAAAAATACAAAAAGCCCGGAAGCAAAAAAGAAAATAGAACCGAGAACAAAACCCAAAATGATCTTCGCCCTGACACTTAAACCTAAATCAAAAGGAATAAAATCTCTCTTCATATAAGAGAATTTAAGAATTTTGCTAAATTTTTGATCTGAAAGTTCCAGATTTCAGTAATTAAACCAAAAATAACATCAAACACCCTGAAAACATTAAAATCTATTTTTTGTTTTTGCGAAAATGATAGAAAAAATACTCGCCAAAATAGTAGGGACAAAAAACGAAAGAGAGATAAAAAGAATAAAAAATAAGTACCTTTCAAAAATAAACTCGTTAGAGGAAGAACTTGATAAACTCACAAACAAAGAACTGAGAAAACTCGCCCTTGAATACAAAGAGTTTGTAAGAAATGGAGAGAAAAATACAGATGAAATCCTGCCAGAATACTTTGCAATTGTAAGAGAAGTGTCAAAAAGAGTCCTTGGAAAAAGACACTTTGATGTCCAGATAATAGGTGGAGTTGTACTATATGAAGGCAAAATAGCAGAGATGAAGACAGGAGAAGGGAAAACTCTCGTTGCAACACTTCCTCTCTCGCTCGTAGCTCTTGAAGGAAGGGGATGCCATCTCGTTACAGTAAACGATTACCTCGCAAGAAGAGACGCTATGTGGATGGGTCCTATATACAAGTTTTTGGGACTTGAAGTGGGAGTTATAAACCAGCTTGAAGTATCTTACAAAGTTGAATGGCAGTTTCCAGAGCTTGTTGAAAAAGCAATAGAAGAGAACATAAGAGCTTGGCCAGAAGGGAATATAATCAACGATCCCCTCCCATCGGAAAAAATAAATATGGAAGCTATAAGCGCATTCCAAACAAATCTTATACCCGTATCAAGAAAAGAAGCATACCTTTGTGATATAACATATGGAACTAATAATGAGTTCGCTTTTGATTACCTCAGAGACAATATGAAATTTTCAATAGACGAAATAGTTCAAAGAGAATTATACTACGCAATTGTTGATGAGGTTGATTCAATCTTGATAGACGAAGCAAGAACACCTCTTATAATATCTGGACCAGCCGAAGAAGATATATCTTTGTATTACGAGATAGATAAAGTCGCAAGGGCTTTGAAAAAAAACGAGGACTTTGATGTTGATGAAAAAACAAGACAGGTTCTACTGAAAGAAAAAGGAATATCAAAAGCAGAAAAACTTCTTGGTATTCATAACTTGTATGACCCGGTGAACATTGAGATTTTGCATCATCTCATTCAAGCGCTTCGGGCTCATCACCTCTTCCACAGAGATGTAGATTATGTCGTTAAAGATGGGAAAGTGATAATAGTTGATGAATTCACAGGAAGGTTAATGCCGGGAAGAAGATGGTCAGACGGACTTCATCAAGCGATAGAAGCAAAAGAGGGATTGAAAATAGAAGCAGAAACACAAACTCTCGCATCAATTTCTTTCCAGAACTATTTCAGAATGTATAAAAAGCTTGCAGGAATGACGGGAACGGCAGAAACAGAAGCCCTTGAATTCAAAGAAATATATAACTTAGATGTTGTGGTTATACCAACTCATAAACCAATGATAAGAATAGATTATGATGATGTCGTTTATCTCACACAGGAAGAAAAGTTTGAAGCGGTTGTAAATGAGATAGAAGAAAACTGGAAAAAAGGAAGACCCGTTCTTGTCGGAACAACATCAATAGAAAAAAACGAAAAGCTATCGGAGATGTTGAAAAGGAGAAGGATTCCCCATCAGGTTCTCAACGCAAAAAATCACGAGAAGGAAGCTTACATAATCGCACAGGCGGGAAGGTTAGGAGCAGTAACAGTAGCAACAAACATGGCAGGCCGTGGAGTAGATATAATTTTAGGTGGAAACCCTGAAATGCTCGCAAGACAGGAAGTAGGATTTGACGCTCCCCCAGAAGAATATGAAAAGGCGCTCAAAAAATACGAGGAAATATGCAGAAAAGAAAGAGAAAAAGTCATTGAACTCGGCGGACTTCATGTTATAGGGACTGAAAGACACGAATCAAGAAGAATTGACAACCAACTCAGAGGAAGATCGGGAAGACAGGGAGACCCCGGATCATCAAGATTTTATGTATCATTAGAAGATGACCTTATGAGAATATTCGGCTCGGAAAGAATAGCACCACTGATGCAAAGGTTCGGAATGAAAAGAGGAGAACCAATTCAGCATAGATGGGTAACAAAAGCAATTGAGAATGCTCAGAAAAAAGTAGAAGCATATAACTTTGAGCTCAGAAAACATCTCCTTGAATACGATAATGTGATGAACAAACAAAGAGAAACAGTATACTCCCTGAGAAGAAGAATCCTTGCGGGAGATAACCTGGAGGAGATAATCTATACGATGATCGGAGATGTTATATCTTTGCTCATTGAAAAATATTTTCCGAAAAAAGGAGAGGTAGATGTAGATGGATTTAAAAAAGAGTTTGAAAGCGTTTTCGGTTTTTCACCTGAAATAGATTATGATGATGTCGATATTTTAAAAGAGAACCTGATTGAAATTGCAACATCTAAATACAAAGAGAAGATGGCTGAGTTAGATGTTGAGATTTCATCTAAAATTGAGCAGTTCATTTTACTTTTCACTCTTGACTCATTGTGGAGAAGGCATCTTTATGCGATGGATCAGCTCAGGGAAGCCGTGAGCATGAGAGGGTACGGATACCTTGACCCTCTTGTTGAGTACAAAAAAGAAGGGTTTTTCCTCTTTGTTGATATGATGAACAACTTCAAAAAATCAGCTCTCTCAAAACTCTTTACATTCAGATTAGAGCGCGAAAAAGAGGAGGAGGAGAAAGAGCTTGAGAGAATGTGGGAGTTTATGGCTGAAAGATATTCAAGAAATATAAGAGTTCGCACTCAACAAGATGGAAGGACAAATCAGCAAATTTTTCAAAGATATAATCAGGGAGTAGTAAGTAGTGGTTCCGGTTTAGCGCAGGTTCAAACAACCGCAGTAGGTGGAGGTGGTACATATCAGACAGTATCTGTGAAGAAAGTCGGTAGAAACGACCCATGTCCCTGTGGGTCTGGCAAAAAATACAAAAAATGCTGTGGCAGGAACGAGTAAATTAGCAGATCAAAATTTGCAGCAGTTACAAGTTCTATCTTGTTATGTAGAGCGATTACTTTCGTTTTTTGAAAATAAAGGAATGTACAGACCTACTTATTTGATTTTCTAAACAAAAGTTCAAATAACTTTTGACACCAATCTTTATCATCTAAAAATAATACATGACTAAGTTCATAATCTTCCTTTGAAGGAGGTTTCGCCATACCTTCTTTTAGTTTATCATAACGAGTATTTGAAAGTATAAATGATTCTAATTTAATGTTCTGGTTATTAAGTTTCTTCTCTATATCTTTAATTTCTTTTGCAAATTGTATTTTTTCGTCGTCTAATCCTTTTGTGTGTTCTAATCCTTTTGGATCTATGAAAACTATGATTTGTTTATCGCTATCTTTATCTTTTATCCACATAATAAAGTCGGGATAAAACTTATGCCACTGAAGCTGAAAACCTACGCCGTAGAACGGGTAATTCCTTAAAAGATAGATCTCAACATTTGAAAATTTATCTTTATTGTTTTTCAAGTATTCCCTGAGACCTACTACAAATTTATACTCACTTTCTACAAGACCTGCTGGGGAAATTTTGTCTATATTGGGGCTTTGAATAAGTATAGGAAGATAGAGGTGAGAATCAAAATAAACCCTCGGCAGCTCATCTGTTTCTTGCTTCAAGAGTTTGTTAAGATCGTTAACAAGTTCTTTAATTTTGCTAATCAAATCTCTGTTAATGGGCTTACCTTTCTTTATGCGAATCTCATAATATCTTTCGTTATTCTCTGAAACAAAAGGAAGTTGCAGTTGTTTAACCTTTTGATAAGATAGGTTTTCTGTCTCAAAGCGCTTTGCATATTTTCTATAAAATAAATCCAGATATTTCTTAATAACCAGAAGAGCAATCTCCTCCGATCGTCGCAAATCCTCTCCCCTTTTTACCTGTAGAAGCTCAGGAAGTGTCATAATTTTATATCTATCTGATAAAAGAAGAGCTTTTAATCCATCTCTATTCAGAACCAAATTCCAATAACCTCTGGCAATTTTAAATTCACAGACCTCCTGCCATATCCTATCCCAATCAAGCAAATCTATAACATCTTCTGTAAACCTTAATTCCTCAGTTTTTCCTCTTATCTGCCCTGTTTTAATTCCTTCTTCTCTCCTTTCTGATGCCGTATACTCTGATGCTTTTGGCGTAAGATCGATTGTAAAATGAATTTTATCATCAATATCAAACATTAGAACTTCTTCCTCCTCAAACTTCTTATCTTCTTTTTTAGAAAGAGTATAAAGGGTTTCCCACTTTTCCTCATGCTGAAGCTTTACTGGTATTTTGATTGTCTCAAATTCTACCTCTTCTTTTCTTATTGCCTCTAAGAACCTGCTCAGATAATCAGCTTTGATTCCATAGATATTCAGCGTTTCTAAGATTCTAATCGGAGTATTCTCTCCGCTTCTTTTAAGCGACATATTTTTACCTTTCAACCTGACGCCTCTTCCAAATAGTTGAATAATCTGAGGACCTTGTCCTGTGCCGATGTTTAAAAGCCCCATTGAAGAAACACGCCAGGTGTCCCAGCCCTCTATAAATTTCTTAGAGCCAATGAGTAAATTTATCTTAGAACCTTCTTTTTTAATATCATCAAAAAGAGAGCCCGAGATTGCGTCCTGCTCCACAATTATTCCCTTTTTCTCCAATTGCTTTTTAAACCCGGAGACATCGCCGATATTTATAACTCCAAAATAATAGTTCTCAGAGACCTTTAATCCTAACTCGCCTTCGGCATTTTTCAGCTCGTATATACGAAGGCTACCCTTACCGCCAAAAACCCTTCGGTATAAGTCATCAAAATCTATTCCTTTTCTCCTGAGATACACGAATTTGTTGCTAAACACACCTCTACCGTCTTCATCTATTAGTTTTGTATTGCCATTTAGAATATCTTTTGCTAAACTTTCAACCCAGTTTTGATCTTCAATAACCCTTTTTATAAACTCAACAATCTGAATAACATCGGATTCTTCTTCTTTTCCGGTAACGGTTGTTCCAACGAAAATCCAGAGCGGTTTTTCAAGGTTATATTCTTTGGCTAAATGAATGTTTTCTTCATACACCAAGATTTGTTCTTAAAATGATAAAAGATTGGCTACAAACATTAGTTCTTGAAATTCTTGATCAGAAATTTTTGTCGGCTTTACATTTAAAACGGAAAAGTCCTTACCGTATCCATCTAAGTAGAAGTATTTATAGGAATAATCAAAAACAATAGATTTAGCATACTCTTTAAGTATCTCGGGTTGCCTTTCGCTTAGAATTTGCCCGAAGGTAGCACTGTATTCAAACACAAAGCCATTTTCAGCAAGTTTGTTTCTAAGCCTTGCCCACTTTTGTTCTTCTGACCTTCTGCCTTTATGTCCTTCATCTACAAAAACAAGATTTCTTCCTTCAAAAACATCAACAGGTAGAGTAACTCCTCCGCCTTTTTTCTCTTCTACAATTTTAGTTATCTCTATGACCAGAACTTCATTATTACTTCTTAAACCGCCATTTAAACTTCCAGTATAAAGCCGACAGGGAATTCCACTTTTTTGCAACTCCTCAAAGTGCTGTTTTGAAAGCCCTTCGTTTGGAGTGATAAGAATGATGTTCGAAGGAGAGAAAAGCTTATAGTTATATAAAAACTGGTAATAGTTGATATGCATTATAAGTGTTTTACCGCTACCGGTTGCCATCCAGAAAGCAAGTTTATTTAAATCGCTTTCGGTGAATGACTCTATAATTTCTATATCTTGCTCATCTTTATACTTTTTAAGAAACTTGTTAAGCTCATACAAAAACTCTTGTCTTCTATTTTTGAGATTATCAAGAACAATCTCGGCAAAAAGCACAGCAAGATATTGAAAGTATTTTAAAGAAACGGGCTCACGCTTATGGTTTATCTTTCTCACATACGATTGAATGTTTTCGTCGTATTTAAGGAGATGATCCTTTGGTATTTTAAGATTTTCAAGAGAGCGCAGGACATTTATAAAATAACTTCTGCCATCGCTATCAACTCCATGAGAAGCATCTTTTAACTTCTCCTGTAAATCTCTAAAATCACTTACTCCAAAGAGTGAAAGCAGGTATTTGTTTAAAACAAGGTATTTTTCTATGGTCATGGTTCAAAACCTTCTGCCTTTAGCTTTTTTAAAACAAAGTCCTTTACTTGTTCTGCGATTTTGATGGCTTCTTCTGCTTCTTCAATCGAAGGGAAATAAAGCTCTTCTGCATACCTTATTTCAACCGAATATTTTGTTAGTTTATCAGCATTCATTTTATATAATTCTTGAAACTCTGGATTTATCTCTGAACAATAATCAATCAGTTCTGCAATATCATGTGTTCTTCTAAACTCCTTGGAATTGAAAATCAGGTAAGATTTTAGATATTTTTCAACGCACTGTTGCATATGGAAACAGACAGCATCGGTTGCTGGATTATCGGTTTTCATCTCATCCTTACCTATTTTTAGATCATTTTCAGCTTTTCTAATCCAATTTCTTGCACTTTCCCTATTCATATTTCTATTCCTTCTTTTAGCGCATAATATGTTAAATAGCCGACATCATATTGCTCATCTTTAACTTCTTTTAGGGACTTTATAAAAATATCATTAGGTATCTTCAGTTTTGCCAGCTTTCTCTTGATTTCCAAAATAATTTCCCACTTCTCATCTCTGTTTAGGGTTTTGTCAATTATCACAAAAAAATCCCAATCGCTATTTTTATCATAATCGCCCCTTGCTCTGCTTCCAAAAAGAATTATTTTCTTTACCTCAACACCTCTCTTATGCAACTCTTCCTGTATTATTTTTTTTGCTATTTCTTTCATGATAAAACCTCCATTAGTTTTTTAAACTCCGGCTCAATATATCTTATTTCCCAGTTTTGCGGTGTCAAAACACTCTGCCCATTTACATAGACAATATGCGGTTCCCAGGGTTCAAGCTCTTTGATGATAAACTCTTTATCCTTCTTAAAATCATCTTCACCCCAGTTATCGTCATACTTTCGCCAGACAACGGCAATGTTTCTTCCTTGCTTTTCTCCAAGAATAAACAAATACTTTCTGCCGTTGTTTCTTACTTTTATCTTCTTAACTTTCAATCCGAGAAGATAATTGAATGTCTCAGGTATATCTATTACCATTTCTTGGGGTTCTCCTACCTCATTAAGATTGACTTTGAGTTTATATGCAAAAGGATTTTTGAGCATTTCAATATTCAGAAGGTATGGACTTTCCCTTGTTTCAAAATTAAGGAAGTATTTTAAAAGGTATTCGTTTTTAAAGAGTTCTTGTGCCTTTTGGTTTTCTTTAAGTTCAATGTTATCAAGTGTATCTTCATATTGTTCAAGGATTTGGTATTTGAAAAATCCTCCTGCTGTTTTTTCGTTGTATCTTTCTTTAACATCCTTTTCTTTTGAAATTCCTGATTTATCATAATATAGAACTTTTTTCATTCTTCGCAAAACCACAGTCCAGAAATGCTCTCCCATCTCAACGCCAATCCATTTTCTTTTGAGTTTATGCGCTACTGCTGTTGTTGTTCCAGAGCCAAGGAAGAAATCCATAACTAAATCGCCTTCGTTAGAAACTCCTTCAATTACTCTCTTAAGTAAAATTTCAGAATTCTCTGTCTGGAAAAAGGTATTATGAGTTTCATAACTTTTAATATCAGTCCAATTTGTATCAAGTAGTAATTCCGGCTCTTTCAAATACTCTGGCATTCCTTTTACTATATTCCCTTGTGTATCAATGTATGTTCTATTAGGATTTATTCTAATCCATCCTTTCTTTTCATATTCATTAATCTTTTCCTGCGATAACCCCCAATGTTGTCCTTTTGGAGGAAGCCAAGGTTTCCCGAAAAAGTATCTCACTTGTAATTCATAAGTTTTCCTTTGACCTGGCATATCCAAAGAAATCCATTGCCTTTCCTCTTCTTTTATTTTTCGCTTCGATCCAATAAAAAATATACGCTCTTTATTTTTCCCATAAAACATTAAATAATCCGTACCTGTAATATATTGATTAGTCATTCCCTTAGGAACATATCCTCTTTTCAACACTATCTCATTCCTAAAATTCTCTTTTCCAAAAATTTCATCCATCAAAGGTCTAACAATCCAGTTGCCGTTATAATCACATCTAACAAATATGCTTCCTCTGTCAGAGAGTAAATCCCTTGCAAGCCGTACTCTATTTTCAAGCATGGTTGCCCAGGTTGAATCTTTGTATTTGACATTATAAAGATAATCTGCATCTTGTTCTTTGTTAAATGGTGGATCAATATAAATCGTCTGCACTTTCCCTTTATATTTTTCTAACAACAGATTTAATGCCTGCCAGTTCTCGCTTTTGATAAGGATGCCATCAAGTAAATCGTCTAAATCTGCTTTTTCAGTAAGCTTTTCAAGGAGTTTCTCTTTAAAAGCTTCCGGAAAATAACTTGTATCAATTGGCAATTTTCTATATTTCAGCTCTTCCTTTGTTTTCGGTATTTCAAATCCTAATTCTTCCCATTCTTTTCTCTGGTTTTTATTTTCCCATATCTTGTCATAAAATTCTTCTGGCACTCAGTAGTAATCACATACTCTGTTTTTAAGACAAACTTTTTCTTCTCCCACAATCTCTTTTGAAAATCTTCAATTTGAGAGAGAAAATCAATAATGCTTTCTCCTATTTCTTTGACTACCTTTGCCCTTGTGATATGCTTATCTAAAAATCTTTCTCTTTCAAGTGTCTCAATATCTAAGACCTCGGCTTTAATGAAGTAATCCAATTGTTCGGAAAGAAATTTTTTTAGGTTTTTGTGAATGAAGTAATCCTTAGTGTTTTTGGCAGTAAATCTTGATATGTGATAAAGTAGGAGCGGTTTTTCGTTTCTGGTTTGTGTCAATAATCCTTGAAATATAGTATCTTTGATTTCTTCCAGAATCTTTTCATAACTTTTTTGATTGATCTTTTCTTGCTTTGAAGCATTGCTTCCACCTTCAATATCGTAATGTTTTACTTCCAACTCACTCAGTTCTCTATACTGAAAACGAATGATGAGGTTATTACCGTCCAACTCCACTGGTATTTTATCATCAAGAACGAAAAATCTCTCTTTTGTTGCCTTGTTTGAGCCCAGTTCATCTCTGGCTGAAACAATACGAAAGATAACTTTGTAATCACAAACTTTAAATGTGTAATCTCTAAAAAGAAGACCCGTTTTTGTGTAATACTGATCACTATTTACCCAGTAGAGTTTTACCTCTTCGCCATTGTAAGGTATGGCATATCTATGCCCCCTTATAGAATAGCGATACTGCGGAATAAAATCACCTTCTTCGTAGTACCTCGAGAAAAAGTTATAAAGATCATTGAAAACTTGAAGTTTTATCTCATCGATGGCTTGCACCTCTTCTTTTTGAGCTTTTATAGCAAGAAACTCCCGGGCAACTGGTGTATTTTTGAATTCTTCTTTGAGATCTCCGGTAGGTGTGAAAGCTCCCTCACCTAAACTTTGAATAACTTTTTGTTTTGCTTCCTCAAATCTCTGATCTATATTTTTTAATCTTTCATCTTTATGTTTAGAAAAGGCGTTCTCTACCTTATTAACAAGGTCTTCTTGAATAAATTTCTCGATTTTATCCCGTTTGTAATTTATAATACGGTAAATTCCGAAATCCAAATCAGAAGATTCAAACTGAAAAAGTTCTCTTAGTAAATTCTTAAATTTATTAATTATTCTCTCCTGCTCTCTATTTGCATTCATAATTGAAATTTATTTACTCTTTTTATTGAAATTTTATCACAAAAAAAGAAAAAATTGAGTATAAAAATTGAGCTTATATTTGATGGGTTTCAACAGGGATTTGAAAATATAAGGAGTTAGTACTTTTGGCTCCCCGGGCAGGACTCGAACCTGCAACCCTGTGCTTAACAGGCACACGCTCTGCCAATTGAGCTACCGGGGAGTGTGAAAACTAATAAAAAATTATAAACAAAAACACAAGAAAAATCAATAAATCAAAAAAACCAATCTTTTAAAAATCTCGTACCTCTCTCACCCCTACTCAAAACTCCACAAAAACCCCAAACCTAAAAAATCATATTACCTTTTTATCAACGATGATAAGAATCAAAGTCAAAAAACTTGTTGAAGACGCAAAAATACCTGCATACTCAACAAGCGGTTCCGCAGGACTTGACCTCTTCTCATCAGAAGAAACCGAAATACCCCCAAAAAGCTGGAAACTCATAAAAACAGGAATATCTGTTGAAATCCCCCCAGGATACGAAGGTCAGGTCAGACCAAGATCGGGACTCGCACTCAAAGGTATCACCGTCCTTAACACCCCAGGAACAATTGACTCAGATTACAGAGGAGAAGTAAAAGTTATACTCATAAATCTATCAGATCAAAGCTTCAAGGTGGAAAAAGGAATGAAAATAGCTCAACTTGTAATCTCAAAATACGAGAAAGTTGATGTTGAAATCTCAGATGAACTTTCACAAACAGAAAGAGGAGAAGGAGGATTCGGAAGCACAGGACTTTTCTGAATATTCACCATCTATACCCCAAAAAACAAATTAACTATCATCTTGAAAAACTCAAATAATCATCTACTTTCCTTAAAAAAGCAAGCAAAGATTCATATCTGTGAACCTTACTTTCAGTCATACCTGAACTATAACTTTCAGATTTCCTCTCAAAGTCAAGTAATTTCATCTTCTCATTTTTCAGCTCATCGCTCTGAATATAACCTTTTTCATCCATCTTCATTATGAGCTTTCTAACCTCCTCATCTATGAACGAACGCCCATATATACTCTCGCAGAATCTCAAGAATTTGAAAACTTTAAAAGGATTGAACCACTCAAAAAACTTCTCAACAAAAAGCTCTCTGTCTTTTAACCTCAATTTTTCCAATCTCTCATACTGAGCCCGAAACTTCTCATTATTCCTCAGAAAATCAAAAAATATGTCTGGTAGATTTTCTGGATTCTGAATTACCTGCTCTAAAACTTCAAAAGACCTGAAATTCCATACTTTTTCAATTCTATCTCTGTTTCCCGAAATGAAAAGATATATCTCTTTACCTGTGCCGAACGGAGTTCTCAAAGAAGGTTCAGCTTTCGGAAAAACATAAACCCCTGGCACTTCAACAACATCTGAAAAACCCATAACCTTCTGCAAAAAATAAAAATCTTCCCCGGCTTTTCGCACACTCATACCCATGCTCACAACATAAACCAAAGCCCTGAAAGCAAAAAGAGAACCAATAGGATAGAAAGCATTTTTATAACCACAAACTCTCAAAGAATTTTTCCAATACCTCAAAAATAACTCCCAAACTATTCCAGCTTCCTTTATTTCTTCTCTTTCAGAAAACCTGTGAGCAAAAGACATTATTCCAAAGTCAGCTCCTTTTGAATCAACGAAATCAAAAGCAGAAAAATAGTTTTTTGAAACGGTTGAATCAGAATCAAGAGAAAATATAAATTTCCGATATAAAATCTCATAAAGTTCATCTTTTCTTTTGCATTTTTTATAGATTGAGCATATCGCTTCATCCATAAGAATCCTTCTTGCAAAACCTACCCCAGCTACATTTTTTGGAACAGACCTTATATACCTTACCTCAATTTTCAGATCGTCTCTTTCATACCTTTTGGATACACGCAAAAGCTCTTCAAAAATCTTTCTGTTCTCTTCTTTTATATTTTCTTCTGCATCTTCTGGTTCGTTCAACAAAACCGCTACAACCACACTTTTGCCAAGTGTATCACACTCTGAAATAGATTGAAGAGTTGAAAAAATCTCCCGATCTGCCATAACAGGAATAGCAAGAAAAATATCAAAGTCCCTTTCAATCCCCAAACATATATGTCTTAAAATTATCTCTGATACATTCTTTTCAAGTTTTTCCTGACGAATAGTAAATCTCCTTTGCATAGTGGTTTGATTTTTTTATTGTTCGGCAAGTTTTTTAAGCTCTAATAGTATATTCAAAGCTTCAAGAGGAGTAATAGAGTTTATGTCTATTTTCTTCAATTCCTGCCTTATCGGGTCAGATTTATATGTTGAAGCGGAGAAAAGAGAGATCTGCAAAGGTATTCCAGAAATCTTTTTTATAACATCTCCTATTTTTCCCTGCTCAAGTGCGATAAGAATTTTTTCGGCTTTTTGTATTATCTCATCTGGTATTCCTGCAAGGCGTGCGACATCTATTCCCCATGATTTTCCTGCAGGACCTCTTTTTATCTTCCTCACAAAAACCAAATTCCCCCCTATTCTTTCAGCAGAAAAATGCATATTTTTTATCCCTTTGAGGTTCAGTTCAAGAAAAGAGAGTTCATGAAAGTGGGTTGCGAAAAGGCATCTCACCTTTCTTTTATTTATATACTCAGCAGTAGCCCAGGCAATAGATATACCATCAAAAGTTGATGTTCCTCTGCCGACCTCATCAAGAAAAACGAGCGACTTTTCGGTCATATTTTTGAGTATCTGAGATAACTCCTCCATCTCAACAAAAAAAGTGCTTCTCCCCCTTGCTATATCATCTGATGCTCCTGTTCTGAAAAATATCTTGTCTGCTATACCTATTTTCGCCTCTTTTGCTGGAACAAAACTACCAATCTGAGCAAGAAGAGTTATAAGGGCACATTGCTTTAGAAAAACCGATTTGCCAGCCATGTTTGGACCAGTTATAATCCACATAAAATCGTTTTCATCAAGTTCAACAGAGTTTGAAATAAACTTCTCATCTTTGAGCATAAGCTCCAAAGAAGGATGTCTTCCTTCCTTTATGTAGAGAACTTTTTCGTCTGTGATATGAGGTTTGACCCAGTCATATTTGAAAGCGGTCTGAGCGAAAGAAAATATAACATCTAAAAAAGCTATTGCTCTTGAAGCTTGGAGCAAATCAACACAAAACCTCTGCAGGTCTTCTATAAGCTGATTGTAAATCTCCTGATTGAGAACCTTCTCTCTTTCAGAAGCAGATGAAATTTCAAAGGCAATTTTTTCAAGTTCTTCTGTCGTAAATCTTTCAGCATTTGTGAGCGTCTGCTTCCTCTTAAAATAACTCGGAACCTTTCCAAGATGAGTTTTTGAAACCTCTATGTAGTATCCAAAAACTTGATTATATCCTATCTTCAAAGGAATACCTGTTCTCGCTCTCTCTTTTTCTTCATACTCTATGAGAATTTTTTCGGAGTTCTCTTTTATCTCTCTTATTCTGTCAAGTTCTTCTGAAACACCTTTTTTTATAGCTGAATCTTGTGCTTTGAGCGGAGGAGGTTCAACTATATATCTTTCCACAATATCCACAAACTCCCAGAGGTCTGGAATATCATCAGCTAACTTTCTTATCAGTTTTGATGAAAATTCGTTGAGTTTAGATTTTGTAGTCATCGTCTTTTTTGCAGATTCTTTCAGCGAAACAAGTTCTTTCGGATTAATTATCTTTCTCATCAATCTTATCGTTAATCTTTCCATATCTGCAATTCCTTCAAGGTCAATCTCTTCATAAGCTTTTTTTGAAATGACCTCTTCTACTGCGTCAAGTCGTTCTCTTATCTTTTCTATGTCTGCAAGTGGAGAGCTTATGATGTTTTTGAGCTTTCTCTTACCCATAGGAGTTTTTGTATTATCTAAAACCCACAACAAACTTCCTTTCTTCCCCTCATAGGTTTTAAAAACATCAAGGTTATCAAGAGTTCTTGAGTCAATCTGAACAGCAAACGAATCATCTTCAATCTCTGGTTTCTCAATCCTTATCTCTATATCTTTTATGTTTTCTCTTATATATTTTACGAGAGAAGCAAAAGAAACTTTCAGAACATCTGGAATTGAATCAAAGTTCTCTCCCAAAATTTCTCGCGCCTCAGAATCGCTCGGGAAGTCAATCCTTGTGAATTTATACTCCGGGAAAATATTCACATCACTTAGTATCTCTTTCGGAGAAATTTTTCTTATAAGCTCACTCAAATCAAAATCATCTCTTGCTATTTTAGCTTTCACCTCACCGGTTGTTATATCTGCCCAGATTACAACATGCCCTCTTATAACCGCAATAAAATTGTTCTCATCTGGAGAAACAAAACTCAGCTCTGTCACAAGTCCCGGAGTAATAACTCTCACAACACCTCTTTTAACTATGCCCTTTGCTTTTGACGGGTCTTCAAGTTGCTCACATATCGCAACTTTGAAACCTTCTTTGACAAGACGAGAAATATACGATTCCGCTGCGTGATGTGGAAATCCAGCCATAGGAATTGAACCATCTTTTGATGTCAAAACAATGTCAAGAGTTCGCGAAGCAATTACAGCATCTTCAAAAAAGAGTTCGTAAAAATCTCCTATCCTGAAAAGCAAAAGACAATCAGGATACTCTGCCTTTATCTGAAGGTATTGCTTCATAGCAGGAGTCAATTTCTCAGAACCTTCTTTTCCTCTCATCTCCATAAAAACACTTCAAATAATTTATTCGTTTTTTCATTCCAAGAAAATTTTGAAATTTATATTTTTTCAAATATGAGCGAGATTGAAAGAGAAATGAAACTTCTGGAGGCAATCCTATCTCCTTACTTCAAGATAGCAAAAAAAGGAGCAGATTACCTCGTAGCCGAAAAAGACGGAGAAAAACATCTGTGGACTGCAAAGATAAACTTCCCAACTCCGGCTTCTGTTGAGATTCTCGCCGGAGAAATAATAGCAATAAAACCCAAAAGTGTTTTTGTTGTCTCACAGTTTGAAGATTGGCAGACCGCACTCACCGACTCCCTCAAAGAAAAAGGATTTTCATGCGAAGTCCAGAGAATATCACCCATAGATATAGGAGCTATGACCGCAGGATTTCTACCTTTTTCTGAACACATAGGAGTCGCAGTAAATAACCTTGAAGAAGCAGAAAAGAAATTTGAAGAAGTTCTTGGAGTAAAACCTTCGGGAAGACACAGAGTAGAAACAGAAGGTCTAACTGCATCCTTCATCTGGATCGGCTCAACAAGAATAGAGCTTTTAGAGCCCTTTTCCAACGACTCCGCTGTGAAATCATTCCTTGAAAAAAGAGGAGAAGGAATTCATCACATAGCAGTACAGGTTGATGACTTTGACAGAAAATTAGAAGAACTGAAAAACAAAGGTTATAGAATAATTGGACCAAGAATAGGAGCAACAGGAAAAAGAGTTTTCTTCATACACCCAAAAGATTTCCTTGGAATACTCCTTGAAATAGTTGAAAAAGGTTATAGAGAAAAAACCTTTGAAGAGTAATCTGTTTTAGAGTATTTCAGATTTCTTGTTTATTCGTTCTTTGCGTTAAGGTATTTTTCAACTTCTTCTTTCACCTTTTCAGCTTCTACCTCTTTTCTCTCCCCTGTCAATCTGTTAATTATTTCTATCTTTCCCTTATCTTTGAGTAGTTTCCCTACGACAATTTTTATCGGAGCCCCCCATAGATCACAATCTGCAAATTTCTCCCCCGGACTTATATCATCTCTATCATCAAGAAGTGATACATCTTTTATTTCAGAGTAAATTTTGAATGTGGTTTCCGCTATAATCTCGTCTTTGATATTAACTGGTATTATATGAACCTTGAAAGGAGCAATCTCAGGAGGAAATGCAACTCCTCTCTCATCTCCAAACTTCTCAACAAGAGATGCGAGGACTCTTGAGACACCTATACCATAGCACCCCATAACAACATACTTTTTCGTCTTGTCTTTATCTGTATATGTCAGCTCCATAGGTTCTGAGTATTTTGTGCCAAGATAAAAAACATGCCCGAGTTCAAGACCTTTTTTCTCTCTCAAATTTCCCGATTTACATTTCGGGCATATATCACCCTCCTCAGCAAGAGAAATATCTGCTATTTCTTTCACAGGAAAATCTCTCATAGGTACAACATTTATGTAATGGAAGTCGTCTTCGTCAGCTCCTGCAACTCCGTCTTTGCAGTAAAGAACGGTTCTATCAACAATAATTCTGCCTCTGTATCTCAAGGGTCCAATAAACCCTTTACCTGCACCAAATATACTTTTCACTTCGCTCTCGTCAGCGAGTTCAAAATTTTCACCTATGTATTGAGCGAGCTTATCTTCTGAAACCTGTCTGTCTCCTCTGACAAGACACAAAGCATAGTTCCCCCTCTGAGTTTTTATGAAAAACGATTTTATTATTTTTGAAGTCGGAATATTGAGAAACTCTGCGAGTTTTTCAACAGTGGTAGTTGCGGGAGTGTGGACTTTCTTTTTTGGAGCTTTGTTCTGGTTCTGTGCTTCTCTCATAAGTTCCCCCATGAGTTTATCAACATCTACAAAAAAGCTTGCAATTTCTTTTTTTGATATAAAATGGCATTTTTCACATTCCATTACTTTATCTTCACCGTAATCTGTAAGGAATATGAACTCATGTGAGAATTTTCCTCCAATAGCACCCACAGCCGCCTCAACAGGAATAACATCAATGTTCAACCTCTCAAAAATCCTCTCGTATGCTCTGTAAAATTTCCAGTACGTATTTTCAGCTTCTTCTTCGTCTCTGTCAAATGAATAAGCATCTTTCATTATAAATTCTCTTGCTCTTATAATTCCAAAACGCGGTCTTGCTTCATCTCTGAACTTCGGACCAATCTGGAACAAAGAAAAAGGCAAATTTCTCCACGAATTTACAAAAAACCTCACAAGGTCTGTGATAATCTCCTCGTGAGTTGGTGCAAGACAAAACTCTCTTTCATTCCTGTCTTTGAACCTTATAAGTTCTTTCCCATAAACATCCCATCTTCCCGTCTCCTTCCAGAGTTCAGATGGAGTCATAATAGGAAGTCGGACTTCATAACAGTTTATTCTTATCATCTCTTCCCTTATTACATCTTCTATTTTTTTAAGGACTTTAAAACCGAGCGGTGTAAAATCGTAAATTCCCGACGCTAATTTTTTTATGTATCCACCTTTCGTGAGGATAAAATGACTTTTTGATTCCGCGTCTTTTGGTGCTTCTTTAAGAGAAAAAATAAAATACTCCGAAACCTTCATCGTAATAATATGTAAGACATCGCACCAATACATATTTATTTTTGAATTGTTTTTACTGATTGACTTTGATAACCAAAAACTGCAAAACCGCAAAACTCTGTGCCAAATATTTATGCTATCTTGAAAGATACATGGAAAAACTCTATAAAATAAGTGTTTTTCTCCACATTTTAGGATTTGCGTTCTGGGCAGGTGGAATGATGTTTGTGTCATTTATTATCCGCCCTGCAATACAAAAAATAGAAAGTTATCCCGCTATACTTGAAAAAATCGCAGTACACTTCAGTAAAATAACATGGTTTTTTATTTTCCCATTAATGCTCATCACAGGTTTTGTAAATGCCTATGCGAGAACCGGAACAATAAACCCATTCCTGTGGTCCGAACAAACAAACGGCAAATACATAGTTTTAAAACTCCATCTTTTTTTTCTTATCATCATAGTAAGCGCAATACATGATTTCTGGGTAGGACCGAAAGCTGTAAAACTTATGCGAGAAGGAAAAACAGGCAGTATGAGAAAAATTTCAGGTATAGTAGGAAGAATAAACTTTATACTCGCTATGCTGATGCTGATTTTCGGAATATCCATAGTGCGAGGATGCTTATGAAAAATTAATTCACAAAAAAATAAAAATAAAAATTAAATATTGATTGAAACGGGAGGAAAAGAAATGAAGAAAGATAGAAACAACAAAAAAAATGAATTTGAGGGCAATTGGGTAGCTCTTGTAACCCCATTTAAAGATGGGAAAATAGATGAAAAATCTTTCAAAAAACTTATAAACTTTGTGATTGAAAAAGGATGTGATGGAATAGTGCCATGTGGAACAACAGGAGAAGCAGCTACACTTGACTATGATGAGCATATAAGAGTTATAGAACTTGCCGTTGAATTTGCCGACCGCAGAGTGAAAGTTATGGCAGGAACCGGCTCTAACTCTACAAAAGAAGCAATAGAACTCACAAAATCCGCAGAAAAAATAGGAGCCGATGCGGTACTCCTTATCGCTCCATACTACAACAGACCAACTCAAAAAGGACTTTACGAACACTTCAAAAAAATAGCAGAAGAATGTCAAATCCCTCAATTCCTCTATAATATCCCCGGAAGAACCGCAGTAAATATTGAAGCAGAAACAACTTTAAAACTCGCTTATGAATGCAAAAACATAAAAGGAATAAAAGAAGCATCAGGAAACATAAAACAAATATCAGAGATAATAAAAGGAGCTCCAGAAGGATTCGCCGTTCTATCAGGCGATGACATAATGACCCTACCAATAATGGCAATCGGAGGAAAAGGCGTTATATCATCAGTATCAAACATAGTCCCAAAAGAAATGACAGAACTCGTAAGGAACTGCCTTGAAGGAAACTTCCAAAAAGCAAGAGAAATTCATCTTTACCTCCTTGAACTCTTCAACAACCTATTTATTGAAACCAACCCTATACCCGTAAAAACAGCTCTTTATCTTATGGGAATAATAGAAAGCCCAGAACTCCGCTTGCCTCTCTCCCCTCTATCAGAAAAGAACTTACCTATACTCAAAGATACTTTGAGAAAATATAAACTTATTCCAGAATAAAAAAATAAATCATGCCAGAACCTATCCTGACCGTAAAAAATCTTTCAGTATCTTTTTCAGATAAAAAAGTCGTTGATTCTGTGAGTTTTTCAATCCACCGTAAAGAAGTGCTCGGAATCGTCGGAGAATCAGGTTCAGGAAAAACTATGACCGCCCTCTCTATATTACGACTCACCCCTCCTAACTCAAAAGTAGAAGGAGAAATAATATTTGAAGGCAGAGACATTCTCAAAATCCCGGAAAAAGAAGTAGATAAAATAAGAGGTAAGAAAATCTCGCTGATTCTACAAAATCCGCATTCAGCTTTTAATCCCGTTTTCAAAGTCGGCTATCAGGTGATAGAACCGCTCATTATTCACAACCGAACATCCAAAAGCGAAGCTAAAAAATTAGCTTTAAATGTCTTCAGATCCGTTGGAATATCTGAACCAGAAATCAGGTTTAACTCGTATCCGCACGAACTATCGGGAGGAATGAAACAGAGAGCTGTCATATCTATCTCAATTATTTCAGGTGCAGAACTCATAATTGCAGATGAGCCAACAACAGCCCTTGACCCAACAATACAATCGCAAATACTAAAAATCCTCAGAGATATAGTTGATTCGAAATCTATATCTATGATCTTCATCTCACACGATATATCTGTGGTCGCATGGATTTCAGATAAAATCGCAGTCATGTATGGGGGATGGATAGTGGAGATGGGAAAAACCCGCGAGGTCCTGCATAATCCACTTCACCCATACACAAAAGCGCTCATTGCATCTATTCCTCAGCAGGACGAGAAGGTAAAACCAATTCCCGGCTCACCACTTGATATACACTGGGAAGGTTGCAGGTTCGCAAAAAGGTGCCCCCTTGCACAAAGTATATGCTTTGAAAAAATCCCACAAGATAAGCACATTAATGAAAGAAAGGTCAAGTGTTTTCTGGTCTGAAATTTGACTTTGCGATTATGAAATTGAAATGAAAACAAGCGGGAATGTTATTGTGATCTCGCTTCCAGTAGCAGGAAATTGCCATCTCTTTATCATTCTGAGAACACATGAAACCATTTCCTGATCATCTATTGTTGATTCCTTCACCGATACGCTTGAAACTTTTCCTTCCCCATCTATAACTATCTCAACAACTATTTTTCCTTGAAGGTTCGGATTTCTCATCTGGGCTTTCTGGAAACAATACTTCAAAGATACCTGATTCTTCAAAGCTATTTTCCTCACCGTCTCCTCATCAAGCTGACCACCTGAAATTTCTGGCTCTTCTGCTGTTATTTTTGATTGAACTGCTGCGACTTTTTTCTCCTCAAGCTTCACCTCTTTACCACCTCTTGCCGCAAGCGCACCTATATCTGCTTCTCTTTTCTGTATCCCACCTCCACCAAGTTCAAGAGGTTTAAGCTCTTCCCCCTTTTCCGCCACTTTTACTCCACTTATACCACTGAGTAACTCATCTAAATTCTGAACAGCTCCCCCACCAAGAAGTTCAGATAGCGGGCTTCCCTCCCCTTCTCCCTTCGCTGTAAGAAGTGCTAAGACCCCGACCTGTCTTACCTTCTCTCTTATTATTTCTTTCTTCTGCTCTTTCGTTAGTGTTGAGGATTCCTGTTTTTTCTCCCCAGCAACCTCTTTTTTCTCCTCTTTCTTCTCAACCTTTTTCTGTTCTACCTTCTCTTCTGCTTTCTTCTCTTCAACAAGTTTTGGAACAACAATTTTCGCAAATCTTTCAGGCAATTTCTCTATCTCCACAACATCTTCCCTTATCTCCACCTGTATTCTTGATGAGTAAAGAACAAATCCGAGCCAGAATAGTAAAAACAAAAGAACAATAGGAAAAAACCTCTTCCTTTCCTCCTTTCCTTCCTCCTGAGGAACAAATACTTCGGCTAACTCTCTCAAAGCGCTCTGTCCTTCCATAATTTCTAATTTTAATACTTCTACACCTAAATTTGTATTTTATCTGCTCTTTTTCTATACGATTAATTATTTTATCAAGCCAGAATTTAAAATTTACCTTAATCTCCCTTTAATTTCCTTATGGAGTTTTTAGAAAAGGTTGGAATATTTGGAGGAACCTTTGACCCACCGCACATAGGGCATCTTGTCATGGCAAGAAGAGCAGTTGAACAGCTTGAACTCAAAAAAGTTTTCTTCGTCCCCGCAAACATCCCACCGCACAAAAACTTACCCATAGCATCAGCAGAACACAGATTAAATATGATACGATTGGCAGTCATACCACACAAAGATTTTGAAGTATCTACATGCGAAATAGAAAGAGGAGGTATCTCATACACAATAGATACAATAAGATTTTTTTTAGACAATGTCTGGGCAAAGGAGTTCTACCTATTGATAGGAGAGGACTCGGCAATACACTTTTCATCGTGGAAAGAAAGCGAAGAGATAAAAAAACTTGTCAAAATATGCTGGTTCCCAAGAATATGCGAAGGTAAAAATCCTATACCCCCTGAATTTATAAAGATAGATGCAGAAATACTTGATATATCATCATCCAGGATAAGAAAACTTATAAAAGAAGGAAAGTCAGTAAAGTATCTTGTGCCAGAACCAGTCCTTGAATATATAAAAATAAACAAGCTATATATTTAGGAAAAAACTTGGAGAGAAATTTTATTCTCTACCGACCTCAAACCTCGCAAACCTTCTTACTACTATGTTCTCACCGAATTTAGATATCATAAGTTTTATTTGCTCTTCAACTTTACTCTTCCCATCTCTCACCCATATCTGCTCGTAAAGACAGTTCTCCTCAAAAAACTTTTCCAGCTTACCTTTTGCTATCTTCTCTGCTATATGGTCTGGCTTACCTTCTGCTTTGCTCTGCTCAAAATAAATCTGAAACTCCTTCTTGACTATCTCCTCAGGGACATCTTCTCTTTTAATCCAGCGCGGAGCCATAGCAGCGATCTGCATAGCAATCTCGTGGACAAATCTCTTGAACTCTTCATTTCTTGCGACAAAGTCGGTCTCACAGTTGACTTCAACAAGAACTCCGATCCTACCACCTATATGTATGTAAGCATCTACTATCCCTTCTTTTGCCTCACGAGAAAGTCTTTTTTCAGCTCTTGCTATACCCTTTTTCTTGAGTATCTCAACTGCTTTCTCTAAATCTCCGTTTGCTTCTACAAGCGCTTTTCTACACTCTGAAAAGCCTGCTCCGGTCATCTCTTTCAGCTCCTTTACCTTCTCCATCAAGTTATCCTTCTCTGCCATTTTCAAACTCCCCCTTTCCCAAAACTACCCCTGCTTTTCCGACCTCTGTTTCAGAATGTAAATCAAAGATGATGGATACCATAAAAGAGAAGATATAAGCCTATATAAAGCACCAATGAGAGTTCCAACCATCAACACTCTTACTTCTGATAAATCTGGCATTCTCTTGAACGAAACCGTCTCCTCTGCGGAGAAAAACTTACCACCAATCAGAGAACCCTTTATTTTGTTCTCGTCTATAAGCTTTGATAAAACCTTGACCGATTTTATAGGATCATCTTTAACAGCTATTATACCTGTTGGATCCTCAAATTCAACCCCAAAAAGCATTTTTATAAAAACATTTTTCGTCACCTTCGTTTCATTACCTATTTCCTTCATACCATCTCTTAACTGAATCATCTTTGGAACATCAAGTCCATTGAAATTGAAGAAGATAAAAGATTCATATCTATCTTTCAGCAGTTTTACTTCCTCAAATTTCTTCTTCTTCCACTCCTTGTTCTTTTTACCTATCATAGCAGTTAATTTTCAATTATTAATTGTCTTTGGAGAGATTTAGATTTTTCCTGCATTTTTTTGAATTTTTCCCGCTTTTTCAGCGTTGTGTTCAAACCTCAACAGCCCATTTTTCTAATCCATACTTCGGCTGAACCCTTACATTAATGTTCAACTTTTTAATGTAATCATCTATTATTTTGAAGCTTTCGGGAGAAACCCTTACTACCCTGCCCTGAAGTTTTGAAAGTTTCACAAGATTTTCATGAATTTTGAGTATATCAGAATGAATAAAACCATTCCCGCATGTCGGACACCTTGACATAAGTTGCTTTCTCAGAGAGTATCCTGTTTTTTTTCTTGAAATCTCAAGGAGCCCCAATTTTGTCAGACCAAAAACTCTGGTTTTTTCCCTATCTTTTTCAACGAGCTTTTTCACCTCACGCAAAAGATTCGTTTTCAACTGTCTGCTCTTCATATCTATAAAATCAACAATTATTATCCCCCCCAGCTTCCTTAACCTTATCTGCCTCATTATCTCACGAGCAGCAAGAAGATTCGCCTGATAAGCAGTTATATCTAGGTTTTCTGTCCCCGTAAATGAAGCGGTATTTACATCAACCGCGGTAAAAGCTTCTGTCTCGTTGAATATAAGCTTTATCCCACCCTCTATCTCTATCTCATCTTTGAGAGCATTTTGAAACTCTTTCTCTATACCATACTCCTGAAAAACGAAAGGAGAAGGAGATAATTCAAAACTTACATTTTCCAAAATATGAGAGAAGAACTCACTGACCAAATCCTTTGCCATCTTCAGCTTTTCTTCCGAATTAGATACAACTTTTTTGAGGTTTGAAGAAGCGAGATCTCTTATTGTTCTGCGAACTATATCTGAATCAGACCAAAGGAGAACCGGCGGAGGATTATTTTTCGCTTTCTCCTTTAACTCACGATAAACTTTAAGCAACCTTTCAAAATCCTCTCTTATAAGCTCTTCGGGAACACCTTGCGCCTCGGTTCTCGCAACTATACCAACCTCTTCATCCTTAACGCTTTCAAGAAGCTTTGTTATCAACCTTCTTAACCTGTTCTTCTCATAATTTGATTTTATCTTCTTTGAAATACCTATCCTTTTTTCCATAGTAAAGACAAGATACTTGCCCGGCAAAGTCGGATTATCTGAAACCTTAGCTCCCTTCCCATCTATACTCTCTTTTTTTATCTGGACTATAATCTCCTCACCGGACTTATACTTTTCAATTTTTGAGCGCGACGGAACAAAAAGGTATGCATTTTTTTCAGCTCCTATGTTTATAAATACCGCTTGCATAGATGGAACAACATCTTCTATTCTGCCCTTATATATATTCCCGCTTAAAAAGTCGTCGCTTTTCCCGTTCTTCAACTGCAGAAAAATATCTTGAACTTTCCCGTCCTCTACTACTGCAATCCTTGTCCAATAAGGAAGATCCTCAATGAATATCTCCTGACCTAACTTCTTTTCCTGTTCAATTAGCTCCCTCTTTATCTCCTCCTGAACTTCCTCAGGTAATTGTTTCTCCTTGGAATAAAATTTTTCATCTTCTCCCATTTTTCAAGCACCTCTCTTTCAGAAAACATTTTTTTATAAATACTGAAATAAATCATCAGCGTAAATGCTCTTTCTACTACCACAAAACTATTTTAAAAATCAATTTTAATATTTGCCTATTAAATTTAAGAGATATTTTAGGTGTGGAGAGAAAATTCACAATTTTTACCGTTGCAAACTTTTCCGAGATGAGACATTACTTCTTCTTTAAAACTGCTAACTATTTTTTTAGCAGGAAGAGAACCAGCATCAACATGAGCGCAAATCGCAGACCCCGGAATACAAGATGAAACATCAAGCAAAGTCATAACATCTTTTTCTGTACCCTTGCCTTTTTCTATCTTTTCAAAAAGATACTCTATAAACCTTGTTCCTTCCCTGCAAGTTGTGCATTGACCGCACGATTCATCTGCGTAAAAGTGTGCCATACTCCATCCAACCCTCACAATACATTCATGCTCACAAATAACAACACATGAAGCTGTTCCCAAAAAAGAACCGAAAGATGCAATCGATTCAAAATCAAGAGTCGCTTTCTCTAATTCATCGGGAGTGAGAGGAGGCGCAGAAGTCCCCCCAGGAATCACCGCCTTTATTTTACCTCCACAAGATGTTCCCCCCGCAAGCTCTATAAGTTTTTTCAAAGGAAATCCCATAGGAAGCTCATAAAGACCAGGTTTTTTCACCTTTCCAGAAACGCAGAAGAGTTTTGGACCGGTGCTTTTTTCTGTGCCTATGCTCTTGAACCAATCTGCTCCCTTATTTATTATGAAAGGAACACACGCAAGTGTCTCAACATTATTCACACATGTCGGATAGCCCATATAACCTTTTTGAGCGGGATACGGAGGTCTTGGACGCGGGTGCCCTCTCTTCCCTTCCAGCGAGTTCAAAAGCCCTGTCTCTTCCCCGACTATATACGCACCAGCCCCCTGCATAACCTTTATATCAAAACTTACACCAAACTTGCTCTTAACATACTCAACCCCTTCCTGAACAGCTTTTTTGAGAATCAAAGCTTCATTCCAATATTCTCCTCTTATATATACAAAAATCTCACGAGCGCCGATCGCATAAGCAGATATCATCATTCCTTCCACAAGAAGATGTGGCACAAAAGTTATTATGTATCTATCCTTGAAAGTCGCCGGCTCCCCCTCATCGGCATTGCATACCAAAATTTTCCTCTCCGCATCTTTTGGCATAAAACTCCACTTCACGCCCGTCGGAAATCCCGCTCCACCTCTCCCCCTCAAACCAGACCTCTTGACTTCTTCTATAACCTCCTCAGGTCTCATAGAAAGAGCCCTCTCAAGAGCTCTATACCCGCCTTCCTCCAAGTACGATTTCAAAGACGGGTCATTTTTCAGAAAAAGGGGGGAAAACACACCTTCAAAACCATCTACTTTCCAGACCCTTATCCTCTCCAAAGATACAGCTTGGTTTATCTCCACCATATCAAAATTCTAAAATATGTCGCAAAAATCTCTCTTTTTTGTGGCTTTAAAAAAATTTACTCCAAATAATGGTTGAGAAAATTCACAAAGAGTTTTGACGCTCTCTGGAAGAAAGGATTTTCGCCCGCAGATTCTTTCAAAACACTCTCAACCTTCGGAATATCAGCACGTGTTATAAACCTCAATTTGTTATCATTCAGCACCCTCCTCACAAAAGCTAAAATCTGCTCTCTTACCTTCGCACTACCTATCACCCCTTCCCTTTGCTTCATATATTTTTCAAAGTATTTCCACGATAACTTCCAGTCAAACAAAAACGCCTTGCTCTTTGATTCAATATTTACAACCATACCTCAACCTACCCCTCCATCAGAAAAAATCAAAGAAAAAATTTTTCTCTTTTTTTCTTCATCTTTCCGAATTTTCAACTTTTTCCAAAGTTATCACAGAAAAACTCCCCCAACCCTTCACTATATCCATAAGCGACAACACATTTGCTATTTTATTGTGTGATTCAAGAAATCTTTCAAAATCCTCCTTGAAGTTCTCTATACTTGAAATTACAAACCGCCAGAGTTTTTGAACCTCTACCTTAAATCCCCTCTCCTCTGCTATTTTCTTTATTATATCAAAATCAACAAAAAAAGAAATGTCTTTTTTCCCAAACGAACCTTCCACTCTTTCCCAAGCTTTTTTAAGGTCATCGAACTCAAGTTTTTCAGTTGAAAAAAACCAGTGCAAATTTATAGAACCATATCTTAACCTCTCAAAAAAACTTGTATATCCGTAATCTGAAAATACAGCAATATCACAAACACGCAAGAGAAATTCAATCACATTTTCAAAATCAGGAGAAACCTCAAAGAAAAAAGTTTCGCCCCGCCCAAGAATTTCCTCAATTACCTCCGAGTAATATCTCTTGAGAAAAAATTCTGTCCTCTGACTCAAATCAGAGAAAAAAAACTTCTCTCCATCAGAATATAACTCTTCCAACTTTGAATCGCAGACCCTTATAACAGAAAAAGGAAGTGAATCAAAAAATTCGTTCCCTATAACTATCCACAGACAATCTTCCCTTCTTTCATTTTCAAATTCCATCTCCTCAAACTCTCTGTATATCTTTACATCTTGGTTTTTGAACCTTTGAGATAATTTCTCTCTTCTTCTCTGACTTCTCTCTACCGCTATGATTTTTTCTATATCTAAATCAAAAATCAAAGATAGGTTTTTTATTTTTTCCAAGAGCTCTCCATCTCCTGCTCCAAGTTCAATCAAACCCAACTTCTTCCTTTCCCCTACCTTTGCTTTTATAAAACATACCAGTGAAAAAGAAAATATATCTGATACCTTCGGGAGAGTTAGAAAATGCTCATCAGGATTTTGAGTTTCATAAAATCTATCTATCCACTCCGAAGATATTTCGTAAAAGCTTCTCATATCTCCAGAAAAAGAGCAGAAGATAATTTATTTATTACCCAAGAAAGCTCTATCTTTTTTGCGTTGTATATACTCCTTAACAACATCTCAACTCCTTTATATTTCGGGATTTTTCTTATAAAACCAAGCTCAATTACTTTTGACTCAAGCTCTTCAAAGTTCTTCACATCTTTCAAATTTTCAGCTATGGACTTTATCTTCATCTTAAAATCAAGATAGTTTTCTGGCTTTCTCTTCAAGAAGAAAAAAACGATATTTTTCGGCGGTCTTTTTGGTACTCTTTCAGGTAGAAAAATATTCCAAGTTCTTTTACTCTTTAGCACTATTGGTTTCGGGAAAGGAATAATCCCACAACGCCCCAAAAACAAAGTATCTTCTGTTATGAAATCAAACCCAGCATCACACATCAGTTTCGCAGAAGTAGATTTCCCATAACCACTTTTACCTAAAAATACAAAAGAAAAATTTCTGCTACAAACACATGATGCGTGAAAAATAGCGAAATCTTCCTCAAAAGAAGAAATTATGCAATCTATAAATTTTTCAATCGCCTTCCAGAAATCAGTTCTGCTCTTCACAGATATAGCGAAAACCTTTTTATTCCTTGCAGAAATTCTGTTCTGCTTGACTCCAAAATGCTTGAAAAAAACTCGCAACTTCTCAAAGACCTCCTCCCCCTTCCCAGAAAAATTAAAAATGAAAAGCAAGCCATAGTACTCCACAAAAAAACTCTTTCCTCTCGAAAAATTATCTCTCAAATTCATCTAAAAAATCAATCTCTGTCAAACATATAACATTTTGTTGGAAAATCTCAAAAAGATTTTTATAATTAAAAGATAGGAGGTCGTCAAGGTTATGAAAAAGGTAATTTTACCGTTTTTTTTATCTATTTCTTTCATTTTTTTTGGATACAGAGGATACGCCGAACCCCTTGACTTTTACTGCTCCGGTCCCATATCTCGTATGATGGGATGCGCAGGAATTGCTGGTAAAGGTGGATATGAAAGCGCTTTTTTAAACCCCGCTCTAATATCAGAAAGAAAGTCACTCGGAATTGGCTATCTCTTCGCTTCGCAAAAACCTGAAATCACACTCCAAAATCAAAAGCTTGAAAAAATAGGTAATCCTCTTGAAAATGTATCTGACCTGAATGTAGGTCTGTCCTTCTCATTAGCAGATATACCATTTTTGAAAAAAGAAAAGATTTTTGAATACATAGGAGTTGGACTCGCAGGAGTTCTACCAACCTCACCACAGCTGATAAGGGTTGGAAATATTATGACCAAAACACCATCTACTTTACTCTACGGAAACAGAAACACAAGATTCTCAATTTTCACTGGACTATCCGGAAACATACCAATAGGAGAAAACTTTAAAATCTTCATCGGTGGTTCAACATTTCTTCTTGCAGATCTTCCTATAATACTTGAAGCTAATTTATCTCCCGATAAAGATTTTGTTATTGTTGATGGTGCTCTTGAGGGAAAAACAGGATTTCAAGGAGGGATAGCTTTTGCTTATTCTTCCAACCCCTTCTATGTTAAATTAGGTGGAACAGCAAGAAGTTCAATATTTGTAAATATTCCAACAGTTGTTGATGCATACCTTATTGGTGAAAAAGCTCTATCTCTATCAGCAAAACTAATTGACTCATTCATTCCTTCACTTTTAGGTGTAGGTATAGGCGGAGGATACACAACAGAAAAAATCGGTATCCATCTCGCATTTGACTTTGTAAGATACAACTTCTCAAAATTTAAGCTTTCTTTACTTACAGTTGATAAAGTAGAACCAACCGAAGTAGGAAATATTCTAAATCCATTACTCCCCAAAACCCAAGTTGCACTACAAGACATAAATGTCATAAGATTAGGTCTTATGGAAGAGCTGAACGATACTATAGGCAAAGCAGATATACTATTTGGACAAGGTTTCTCTCTCTTTCCTTCTCCTCTGAAAACTCAGCAAGGAACAACTTTTGTAGATGCCGATAGAACAATTTTATCTGCTGGTGTAGGATTGAGAGGTCCCTCACCAATACTTCTTCAAGGAGATATAGAATTTATTGTATCAGGACAGCTACACATGTTGAAAAAGACAGAATTCGATTTCCCAGGAGTAGGCAAAAGCTCCATTTCTGGAAACCTACCGGTTATATCAGCAGTACTGAATATATACTGGTAAAGCTTGAACAATAATTTTACAATTTGGGAAACAATATAATAACGCTTTAACGAGAATGATTTATAATTTTTACTTTGTATCCCACATCTTCAATAGCACTTACAAATTGCGATATTTCAGTTTTCTCATCTTCGGCAATTTTTATTGTGAGAATCTGGTTTTTAAAATCGGGAACAAGATCATAATCAGCTTTTCCAACCTTTTTCTGTATTGACTGTTTTATTGCTTGAAAACATGCAGGACAATCCATACCATCAATATAAACTCTATATTCCTTATACTTAGTTCCAACTGCTTGTATTTCGGTTTTTTCTGCTTTCAGAGAAAGTGGAAGGATAACATAATCGTATGTGATGAAAGAAATAACAAATATTGTTGCAAGCCACAGAATAACAGTTTTTGTTTTAGATGCTTCTTTACAGCATTCACCTTTTTTGTTTTTCTTATCTTTGAAATTGAGAAAGTGAGCATATCCTAAAAGTGAAAGAGATGCTATACTTAAAATGACATCAAAGTGAGGTATTTTTCTGATCGGTGCAAGGAAACTCAAATATGTAGAAGAAATCCCTAAGAGAGCAGAAATAAGCGGGAGACTACAGCACATACCGATACCAACCATAGCCAATATAGAAGCGATTATTCCTTTTTTGTTGTTTCCAGTGTTAAATGATCCAACCTCATTTACGCATTTGTTTTTTGTTTCTCCCACCGTCATTTCACTTCCCTATTTTTTTAAATGCGACTTTATTTTAATTCCTTCAATTTCCCTTCTTTGATAAGTTTTACAAGCTCGTTCCACGCAAGATCAGAAAGCTCAAACTCTTTCTCTCCTTCTCTGAATATAACCTTTTTTCTTCTTGGTCTATTATTATTTCAGGACATGCCCCACATTCAGGACAGAGTTCTATTCTTTCTACCTTTTTCTCTTTTTCACTCATCTTTTTTCACCTCCTTTCTTATTTTTCACGTTTATAAATTTAATTATTTTCTAACTTTATACCTAACTATAAACTTGTACTTACAAAAATCTTATACAATCGTTGCCCTCAATCAAGGTTGAAAAAATATCTGTTCCAATCATTCGTGGAATAATTGTATTTCCGCT